>SDBT01001649.1_pt1 | contig 39675 bp, 37 predicted proteins | sample 2277101 | NCBI WGS metagenome assembly SDBT01 (sample SAMN10404973, study PRJNA504765) | marine sediment metagenome | isolation source: marine sediment core GS10_PC15, 103 cmbsf | place: Arctic Ocean: Southern Knipovich Ridge | collected 2010 | reverse complement strand
AATGGGGGTAAAATTATTGCTCCAAAGATGCCTGTGCCTGGAGTTGGTTACGCAGCTTATTTTGCAGATACTGAGGGAAATGTTTTCGGTTTGATGCAACCTGATACATCAGCACATTAAGTGAGGCGAACTTATGAAAACAAAAACCATTCGACAATCCGTGACTTTTAATACAACTGCTCATGAAGTCTACGAAGCTATCATGGATTCGCGCAAGCATTCGGAGTTAACGGGCTCTCAAGTTAGCATGAGTCGCAAAGTTGGTGGCAAATTTAGTGTCTATGGTGGAGATATTGAAGGGGTGAATCTGGAACTGATACCAGACCAAAAGGTGGTTCAGTCATGGCGGTACAGTGATTGGCCGAGGGGCCATTACTCTAAAGCTACCTTTTCACTAAATGAAGTTGGCAGTGTTACTCATTTAACTTTCACGCAGACCGAGGTTCCAGAAGAGTTTTATGATGACATTTATCAAGGTTGGCACGATTACTACTGGATACCGATGAAAGAGATGCTCGAAAGATAAAGAGAGAAGGACTTATCTTGGCCTGGGAAAAAGCTAATAAAGAGCTGATCAGCTTGCTTGAAAGTGAGATGTTGAAGTACAAATGCGATCGAAAGATGATGTTTGGATCACCAACCTTTTTTATCAATAATAATATGTTTGCAGATGTTCATGAGGATACTGTGATTATTCGTCTATCTGAAGGTGATAGAAAAGATATTTTTTCCCTTTATGGTGAGATTTTACCTTTCGTGCCTATGGAAGGGCATGTGATGAAAGAATATGCAGCATTACCCGAAAGTGTATCTAGTAAAGCTGAGATATTCGAAGAGTGGTTGGAGCGGTCGTATCAATATGCTGTCTCATTGCCGCCCAAGGAAACGAAACATAAACGCAAATAGGGGGCTTGATTCTCTTATAGGGAGAACCCATGTCAGACAAATCAGTTGCCCAAAAGCTTCTTATTAAGGAAAATTATAAAGTACTGTTAGTGAACGAACCGAAGGATTTATGTTTGTATACTAGCATTAATTATCATTCTTTCGATAACGTTTTACTATGACGAAAAAAATCGCCGATTATCATATTATTCGAAGTGACATTGCAGCACTTTTATATCTAGCCTGGTCAACAAGTCCTTGCTCGCCTTCTTCTTAGCGCTTCTTGCTTAGGATAAGTAGGAAGCAGAGACACTCAACTCTTTAGTTCTTTGGCAATGGCTTTGGTCGGGGAAGATGACATAATTGGGGAGCCAGGGTTCTACCGTGACGCTTAAAACCACCCGAAGCGAATAGGAGCCCGATACACTCGCCAGGCAAATAGAGCTGCCAGTACCACAAAGACTGACGCCAACCAGGGTGCGTAGCCCCAGGTCATTCTTACCCCCATGATTACGGCTGTTAACACTAAAAAGAGGCAAATGGCTGAGAGGCGTTTTCGCCGGCTGCGCCAGGCCAGCAGGTTCGGCCTCTGCTTGGTGTCAATCTCTTCTCCCGGCTTACAGCTAGCTAAGATACGCTCAATACGAGGCTGTATATAGAAGTGGATATAGCTAAGCAATCCAACAAGTAGAGCAAAGGCGACTACTTTGGCGATGAGTGCCCAGTCTGCCAAGACCCAGCCGCGAGCCCAGGTCAGCAGGATACCTGTCGCCAGGATAACAGCAAGGTAGGCATAACAACGGATTGGCTGGCCTTTAATGATGTTTTCCAGGTAGCGGTCGGTGTTGTAATTGGGTGGCATGCCAAAGCGAGCCCGCTCATTAACTATGACGAGCATGTAAAGTGGTGCCGCCATGAAGAGCATCGCCACAAGGTGAAGTAGCATAATCACAGGTCGTAATTCCATTGTCATAGAACCTCCTTAATTAGTTAGGCCAAGAACGAGGCATTAGATAGCTCTTCTTACATCATATCACCTCTCCTTACGGAAGAGTCAAGCCTACACGTATCGGGAGAGGACCATGGTAATCAGGGCAACCACAACCAGCACGAAGTTGACACGACTGAGAGTCTCAACTCGCGCCGATAGCTGGTGCAGTTGCTGGCCCTCCTCAGGGGTGGGAGCGCGACCCCCAATGCTACTACCTAGTTTGTTGAGTCGAGCCCCAGTCGGTGATATAAAGCCGAAACCCACTACTATAACAGCTACTGTTGCAACTAACCCAATAATCATGGCCCAACCCCATCCGGTTACAAACAATGTGCCTAGAGCACCTGACCGCATGATAAGCGTCATTGCCACACCAGTCCCTATCAGCATGATAAAGCTAATCCCCATCACGGGAGTCAATACCGGCATTAGAGCCCCCATAACAGGGTTCTGGATGGCAGGGCCAAGACGCTTCAGTCGAGGCTCCAGGATGGGAACTATGAAGAGGTAAGTACCGGCGACGAATATGCCAAAGACGATGTGTAGTATCCGCAGTACCATCATTAGAGTGTCCATATCCAACCCCCTTTTTTCATTTCAAAGCACAATGAAACTAATCTCAAAAAAGGTGTTATATAGTTCTGCCTATATCTTGGTACCTCACTCTTTACCTTGGCTAAATGATTGATATCATATGTAAAGCATAATAAACGTCATTGCCACACCGGTCAATACAAGCATTTCATTGGTTATTGCTGCTATTTGCACTGTTTTCACCATTATTTACCTTGGCATTCATCAGGATTTCTGCCTGGTAGCAAAGGTAGTAGCACTTGCCTTTGTCTTTTCATGTGTACCAGACGGTGAACTCGAGGTAAGTTTGACATCTTCCCGTGTCACGGGAAATAATTAGTATTGCGGTTGCATGTTGATACTCAAACCTCTGGTTCATAAAGGGAAAAAATGAATAGCAAAGAAATTCTGCGGGTTGGCATTGTTGGCTGTGGAGAGATAGCTCAACGTCACCTGTCTTCCTTGGAGAAGATTAAGCGGGCTCAGTCGGTAGCCATCTGTGATAGGAATGAAGATTTAGCCCGTAAGACGGCAAAGAAATTTAAAATCAACCACTATTATACTGACCTTTCGGAGCTACTTGAGAAGGAACGAGTAGATGCAATTCACATCACTACCCCGCCGCAGACCCATCTGGCTTTAGCCGCTCAGGCGATGGAAGCCGGCTTGCATGTTCTGGTAGAAAAACCGCTGGCTTTGAACCTAACTGAAGCCGAGAAGATGATGGAAACTGCCCAAACTAACGGAGTAAAGCTTTGTGTCGTTCATGATGTGCTTTTCCTGCCGGTGATAATGAAAGTTCAAACGATGATTGAGAAGGGTGCTATTGGCGATTTAATCGGGATGAACATCAGCCATAATCTCGCCAGCACCAATCCCCTGACACTCAACCAGGAACACTGGTGTCATCGTTTGCCGGGCGGTATCTTTGGAGAAATAATCCCTCATGCTATCTACCTGTTTCTAGCCTTTCTCGGCAAGATGGAAGTCACCGGCGTGTCTTCCGGGAAGCTCAGCCGCCATGACTGGCTTGAGAATGATGAATTAAGAGTGATACTGGAAAGCAAAAATAGTGTAGCCACTATTAGCTCTTCACTCAACGGGCCGAGCAACAGCCTAGCGATTGATTTTATCGGCACCAGGACATCCCTGCATTTAGCCAGTGTTTCCAACAGAGTCATCATCAGGGATACCACCCTTCGAAGTGACCGCCTGCCACGCGACTTGGAGAACTTTAAAATCGCGGCCCAGTGGCTGGCCGGCAGTCTCACAACTGTAGCCTGTGCCATCTTAGGGCGCAACCATAGTGGCCATCATAACTTGATTAAGAGATTTATTTGGAGCGTACTGGATGATACTGAGGTGCCAGTTAGCCTTGATGAAGCCAGGGAAATGATGAGATTGTACGGGGCTATAACTTCGCAGATTAAGTCTTCAAACTAGGCGGGTGGTGCGATAAGCCTTCCAGATGGCGCCAATGAGTTTACCTATCTTACCAGGCTCAAATAATTTCATCTTCAAGTCTCACATTGGTTCTGATATATTGAAGGGCATGGTCAAATTTGTGGTTTGGGTTGAAAGTTAGATTTTGCCGCGTGAAGGAATTTCCAGTGTCATGGCCAGTTTATCCAGATCAGGATAACTTGTCAAACTATGGGGTATTGTCATCACGGCAGTTCGATGCTATGATGGCGGCAAATAAATTGCGGTCACCGGTTAAAAGTTCGAAACCCAGTAGCATAGAGAAAGGCAGGCAAATGGAAACTCTGGCTTGGTATACGGTAGTTGCCGTCGTTGCCAGTATGATTGTTTACGTTGTGCACCCGATTAAAAAATTGCCGACACCCCCGTCACTGATAGTATTGGCAGTGGTGGTAACCGCACCAATCTTGGCTTTAGCGATACTGGTTATACTCTAGCATCCAGGTGCGGTGGACACTAGCGTCTTTTTATCGGTACTTGCGGAAGATAAGCACTGAGTTATGGCCGCCGAAGCCGAACGAATTAGACATAGCAGTTTCTATCTTGGCTTGACGTGCCTGGCCGGGCACATAATCTAAGTCACATTCAGGATCCGGGTGAGTAAGGTTTATTGTCGGCGGAATCATGCCGTGATTTATTGCCAGAATGGTTATTACGGCGTCTATACTCCCCGATGCTCCTAAAAGGTGCCCGAGCATAGATTTGCTGGCTGATATGGGAATTTGCTTAGCTATGTCTCCGAAGACATTTTTAATTACTGAGGTTTCGGTTCGGTCATTAAGCAGCGTAGCTGTGCCGTGAGCATTGATATAATCAATTTCGTTGGGGTTGAGGCCAGCCCTTTTGAGAGCGAGTTTGACCGCTCTGGTAGCACCTTCGCCATTAGGTGAGGGCTGGATGAGATGGAAAGAGTCGCTGGTGGCGCTGTAGCCGATAACTTCAGCCAGGATGGGGGCACCACGTGTCAGGGCATGGTCAGCGTCTTCAAGAATCATCATGGCAGCACCTTCACCTAAGATAAATCCATCCCGTTCGGCATCAAAAGGTCGGCAGGCTGTCTTGGGGCTACCATTCTTAGTTGATAATGCTCGGATGGCACTAAAGGCAGCCAAGACCAGAGGAATAATTGGTGCCTCGGTACCACCAGCTACCATTACCTTGGCGTTGCCCTGGCAAATTATCTCATATGCCTGGCCGATGGCATCACTGCCGCTGGAGCAAGCTGAGGAGGGGGCGTAATTTACCCCTTTGGTGCCCAGGGTTAAGGAGACCTGGACTGAAGCGGAATCTCCGGTCATTGTCGGTGCCAGGGCTGGGCTTACCCTTCTTGGCCCCATCTCGCTCAGTATCTTAAATTGCTCGCTGACTGAGAGCAACCCGCAGACACTATTACCAATGATAACCCCGGTATCTTCAGCATTATCTCCGTTGATGGTTAATCCGGCCGCTTCCACGGCCTGAAGACCGGCGACGACTGCAAATTGGGTAAACCTGTCCATGCGCTGGACTTGCCTTTGCTTGAGATACATACCGGCGTCAAATCCATGAGCCTCAGCGGCAAACTTGGTCTCGAATGAGGTTGTATCGAAACTGGAGATGTGGTCAACCCCTGAATTTCCGGAGACGAGAGCCTGCCACATTTCAGAAACAGTAAGACCAACTGGGCTGATTACCCCCAGGCCGGTAACTACCACCCGTCGGTGGTTGTTATATACATCTCTATCCATTCGCTTATTATTCATATGTGTCTCCATTTGTCTGTTAATAGGCTGGGCTATATACTTGCCAGCTTGTTGTTTTTGATTCGATGCGATTCAATAAAGCGTGAAAGGTCTTCGGGAATAATGCGGTAGCTTCGACCTATACGTACGACATCAAGCTTACCCTGTCGGATGTAGCTATAAACAGTAAGAACATGCACCTGGAGGATTCCAGCCACTTGTCCTGGGGTGAGTAGATTATGGTAGTTTTTCATATTTGCAGCTCTTAACTTGACCCAAGTTCTCTATATCCTGGTCTAATTATTTATAATCCAGTTAATTCCAGCATAAATGATTAATTGTTTCTTGGGAAGTGATAATGTTCTAGAACACAGTTCTATCTCTGAGCCTAATTGGCATTAAGGCAGTGGTGAGTGGAGGGCTAGATGGAAGCTTCTTAGCTTCGCTGTCAGGGTTAATCGGGGGTTTTTGTTTCGTTCATTCTTGAAGTTTTGTAGTTCGGCGGCTTGACCATTGCCGTAGCCAGATTAGGCTGATCAGGCTCACAGCCACAATATTCACCGGTAGATCAGGTGGTATTAGAGCCAAAGCCGCTCCGATTAGCAATAGCCTCTCTGGAATGTTCAGTCGTTTGAATAACCAGCCCTCGAGGGCTGATGCTAAAGAAATGGTTAAAATGGTGCAGGCTACCAGAGCCCAGATTATCTCTACCGGACTGCCAAACATAAGGAGAGCCGGTCGGTAAACAAAGACAATGGGGATAATAAAGCCGACCACCGCCAGTCGTATCGCAGTAAGACTCACCCGCCAGAAACTGGCTCCGGCAATACCGGCAGCCACAAAGGCGCCAATGGCGATTGGTGGGGTGATAAAGGCAATGTTGGCGTAATAAAGGGCGAAAAAATGACTCACCAGAACAGGTATCCCGGCTTTCACCATAAGTGGTGCCACAATCAGGACCGTCATTAAATAGGCTGGGGTTGGTGGCACTCCGGTACCTAGAAGAATACATGTCAGTCCACCCATAATTACCAGAAGCAGTAGCGAGTCACCGGTTGAGATAGAAACGACATGGCTGAAGGTGCTCGCCAGTCCGGTCTGGAAGAGGGCGATAATGATGATTCCGCTTAAAGCAGTGGTAGGTGCAATCATTGCCATCTCTCGTGCCGCTTCGCTAATGGCTTTGAAGAGGCGTTTTGGGCCCAGTCTGGTTTCTTTTCTCAGTGCCGCAACCAGCGGTACGGTTACGATTGCCCAGATAACTGCGGTCACTACATAGTAGCCTGATAGTAGGAGCGCGATTAAAACCACAATTGGTATCAGCAGATGCCCCCGTTCTTTTAATATAGTCGATACTTCTTTGAGGCTGGCTTTCCCCCTGGTTCCAGTCATACCCATTGATATCGCCTGGTAATGCACCTGGAGGAAAAGGCTTAAATAGTAAAAGGCGGCTGGAACCAGGGCGATGAGCATTATTTTCACGATAGGAGTCCCGGTTAGCTCAGCCATAATGAAAACAAGTCCAGTCATTACTGGCGGTACAATGGCGGCTCCAGTTGAGGCGGCGGCTTCGACTGCTCCGGCGTAGTATGGTTTATAACCAATCCGTTTCATCATCGGGATAGTGAAATTACCGGTCATCACCATGTTGGTTGCTGGTCCGGCGGTGGCGCTACCTACCAGAGCACTACCGACTACAGCTACTTTAGCCGGTCCCCCTCGAGCACCACCAGCTATCGCTTGACATAATGAAATGAGCAGGTCTCCGAGTCCGGAATGTTGCATCAATTTACCGAAGATGAAAAACAGGGCGATGAAGGTGGCTGACATTCGCAGGGGTATTCCCCAGACGCCTTGAAGATTCGTCCAGACTGTAGCATTTAATATCTGGCCCAAGCTAAGACCGGGGTGTGCCCAGATTCCCGGCAGGTATGGACCGAGGTACATAACCAGCAAAAAACCAAAGATAATGATTACCAGCGGCAGTCCAATGGCTCGTCGGGTTACCTCAAAGAGGAGTAAGAGCAGCAGAATGGTCGCCAGGATGTCCAGTCCAGACAGTGGGGTAAGTACTAAGGTACGCTCAATAAATCTGTCCAGATTAAAAAGGAAATAACCCCCGACCGCCAAAGCCAATAAAATAAGGACGGTGTCAAAGATTGGTAGTTTGGCTATTTTTTTCTGTGAGTGGGAATAAACAAGCAGGGCTAAAATTAAAATAGTAAAGAGATGCACGGCTGAGTGGAATTCCACCGGAGGATGCCAAATTCCCAGGGCAAAGAGATGATACAGAGCAACCGCCCCGGCGAAGATATATGTCAGCCGCTTGAGAATACCCGATGGTAGTTCCCTTCGGGCTGTAGCCCGAAGGAGACCGCCTAGTGTGCTCCACATACTCGGCACAGGAAATTACTCAATCCAGCCTTGCTCCCGGTAGTATTTCAAAGCCCCGGGGTGAATCGGTATCCCAGCCTCTTCAATTACGGCTAGGGATGAAGCTATGGCTTCAGGTTCCAGTTGCGCCTCAAAGTCAGCGTGAGCGGCGACGAGGATGTGTTTATTATCGAATAAAGCCTTGAGTGTGTAATAGACGATATCATCAGGTAGATCGGGGCGGGCGGCTAGAAACTCCGTTTCCGCCATAGTCTGGACATCCTCGGTGAGGAAGGGGTAAGTGCCAGCCGGTATGGTAGTTTCATAGTAGCCCAGTGATTTGAACATATTAATCAGTCCAGGGTCATCAATTGGTAGTAGCTCCAGGTCAAAAGTGGCTCCCATAAAGGGTGGATTTGGTATGCCTGACCAGGAAAGCCCGATATCAATTCTTCCTGCCTGTAGCGCCTCAACCCCGGCCGGTGTCGCCACGATCACGATTTCGTGTTTAGCCCCCCAGGCCTCAGCCTCTTCTAAACTCGACCCGTAATATTCCAGGATTTTGGTAAATAGCAATTTGCTTCCACCAGCGCCAGTGCCTGCCTTGAAAGGGTATTTTTTGTCGACAATATCTTTAATTGAGGTAAGTCCGGTTTTACCGAGCGCGAAGAAATGGATGTAATGAGGTGATGTCGGCATGACAACACTGTATTCGGTTACCCTGGCAAAATCTATTTCTGGGCGTAGCGGCGCGTGGACTTCAAGCTCCAGCAGGCGGGGGTAGGGGGTGACCAGATAGTCCATCTCACCGGCAATGCGTTTCTCAAGGAGTTGTGCTTCACCACCCGGGGCAAGTGAGGCTATCTGCCAATCTGGATACCCTGCCCTTATCGCTTCAGCGATGGCATCGGCTCGGAGTTGCATGCTGGTTCCAGCTCGAAATCCTATTACGGTAAGGTTGATATTTTGCGGCCTATCTCCCGGTGGTGTTGGTTCCGGTTGCGCACAGGCTGGCAGCAGCATCGCCAATACTAGTGTCAGACAAAGTGTTAGCAGTGTAACTCGCTTGGTGGCCATTTGATTCCTCCTTCTTGTTATCTATCGAGGCTTCGTTTTATAACAAGGTGTCAACTGATTGGAGTCCCTCAATCAATTTTAATTTTTGGGTTTATTCTTCTGGATGTGTAGTGGCAGCAGTTTCCCCCGAGCTGTGGTTAAGGGTTGCATTCGCTTTACGCGGAGCGTCTTTGCCTGAGACCATACCTCGGTCATCAGGCGTCTTATGTCCCTGCCTTTCCCCAGTTCGGAAAGGACAGTTTGTACAAGTTCAGCCTCATCAATAGCTCCTACCTTGGGACTAACCACGAGACTCATCCGGGTGTGACCATTCTCATCCTCTTCTTCAATTAGCTGATAGTCCGTTGGACTGCCGCCAAATTTAGCCGGTAGAACTTCATCGAGAATTCGGATAAGGTCAGTACCGACAAAGGTCATTCCCTCACCGGTTAGTTTGTCAAAACCCCTTATGTTATGGATATGGTCGGTTAGGCCCAACTCCTCATATTTACAACCGCAGTTTCTGGTCCCGATTATCCCCCAGTCACCGCTCTCTACGTTGAGTAATATCTTCGGTGCTGATGGTAAGAGTGAGGTGAAGAGGAAGGCATCAACTGATACCCCGGCATGAGGTACTTCCCTCTGGTGTTGAATTAGAGCCAGGGAATCCTTGTAGAGATGGACCTCGTCAGCGGCAACCGGGTTAAAGCAGCCATGGCCAACGAAGCCAGCCTCAATGAAAACATATACTGGACATACCCTGGCTCCGGCTCGCTCTATTTCTTTTCGTTTGGCTTCGGTGACTGGCTCTCCGGCGGTGATGAATTTTGCCCTGGCAAGGTCAAAACCTTTTTCTCTGGCGGCCTGGCAAATCCTGACGGCGGCGCTGGGATAGGTGTTCAGGCAACAACCGCCGTGTTTTTTGAGGGTATCCGACATCCACTGGGCGATTATCCAGGCGTCATCTGGGGCCACATACTCTGGTCCCGGCAAATTCGCCCCAAGGATTCTTCCCAGAGAAACTATGTAGTTGGTCCCAATTCTATTCTTGAGCGATGGTTTAAATCCCCTCCTGTCAACTGGGGAAAACCATTTTGCCGGGCTTTTGCCTGATTTTGTATATGTGAGCACAGATGGAGGTCCGGACCCAGGCATTATCGGATACCAGATAGCAAAGGGGATGCCAAAGGCATCGTAAGCATCAAGTAAAATAACCTGGTGGATTGAGTAGTTTTTAAGTGACTTAAAATTGTACATCGTCCTCGTCCCGGCACTTCGACTGGAGCCGCTGTGGGTTTCAAGATGTCCGGAGAGGAAAGGGTTGTCAAAATCACTTTCTTTGAATTTGAAGACCGTATCGCCTCTGATGACTTCTTTCTTGCCCTTGAATTCTTCAATGCTGATATAGACTCCGGCTTCACTTAGTTTACTTAAAGCCTGTTCAATACCATCTGAACGAACCATCCGCTCAAAATCACCGTACTCGCAACCAGCGAACTTGAGCAGTTGGAGATAGGGACTGGCCTGATTCTCATAGATAGCCTGCTTCATTGTAGTGAGCAGATTATGCTCCCGGTCTACTAGCCTTTGGCTAATGATTTGACGGCTCTCTTCTAGGGTAATCGGCTCTTTGAGGAATTTCCTTAACCCGTAGCTAAAGCGCCAGTATCTTGCGATTTGACCAAATAGAGACATCTTAACCTGCTTAATCACACAGTAGCTCAGCATTATAGGCAATTTCTGTGTGAGAGTCAAATAAGGGTTGTCCAGGTTACTGTTTTAACCTGGACAGGTGAAGCGGTAATTTTAGAAGTGGGGAGGTAGAGTGACGTTCTTTTGATTCTGACTTGACCCCCCCAGGCAATAGGTTATATATTGGTAGACAAGTTTAAGGGAGGTTTTGATTATGGATAAAGAGTATAGCAGTATTATTGACGCACGTAAGTTGCCCTTCTCACAGGCGGTGAGGGTTGGCGACTGGATTTTTGTCTCCGGTCAGGTTGGTACCAGGGACCATAAGACCTTTGAGGATGTTATCACTGAAATCGAGCCTCAGTTGAGACAGTGTTTTGAGAATATAAAAACAGTCTTGGCATCGCTTGGGGCATCTCTAGGCGATGTCGTCAAGGTGACCGTCTTTTTAACCAAGGCTGAGTATTTTGCTAAACTTAAAGAGATGTTTCCACGATACTTTCCCGAGGACTACCCGGCTCTATCTACCATTGTCTGTGACCTGGTAAACCCCAATCTGCTTTGTGAGATAGAGTGTACCGCATATGCTCCCCAGACCTAGTTTTGGCATCAGCTGGGGAAAATAAGTTAAGCCGCTACCAAAACTATCATGGCTTATTTGAACTGTAAGCCTGCGGTGATGGTATGCGCTATTGATTGACAGAGAAGTAGTCGGTATTTATACTTTTATTCTAGTCAGCTTGATTTGCTACAGGGGTGATATTGAAATTACCTGACCACAGTATAGTTGATACCTTCAGAGAGATTATAAATATAGTCACCTCCAGAGAAAAACTCAAGCAGTTTTTAACTACTCCCCTTTACAGCAACGCCTTTTACTTGATACTAAATTATGCTGTTATGTCCTTTTTGGGCTTCTTTTTCTGGATGGTGGTTGCCAGGTTTTACACTGAATTTGAGGTCGGTTTCAGTGCAGCCATCATTTCGGCGATTAGCCTGCTGGCCGCCATCAGCGTATTTGGCTTGAATTCATCGCTCATTCGCTTCCTGCCGCAGGCTAGTAAACCTGCTGAATTCATAAATTCCTGCTTTACCCTGGGAGGTCTCATCAGCCTGGTGGTAGCCGGTGTTTTCCTGGCAGGCTTGGAAATCTGGTCACCGAATTTAAGTTTTATCAAGGAAAACGTCATCTTCACCTTGGCCTTTATTGCCTTTACTTTGGCATGGACACTTTCGGCTCTGGTGGATGCCACCTTTATTGCCAGACGGGGAGCCCGCTTTGTTTTGTACAAAAACACCATCTTCTCCCTGGTTAAGATCCCGCTGCCCGTCATCCTAATCTTATTTTTCCACACCTTTGGCATTGTTGCTTCATGGGGTGTAGCCATCAGTATTGCCTTGGCCGTTTCCTTCTTCCTGTTTTTACGTCGGGTTCAGAAATCCTATCGGCCGGTACCATCCTTGAACCTGAATTTGATTAAGCGCGTGGGGCAATATTCAGGTGGCAACTACCTGGCTAATTTACTCTTGCAGGCTCCAGCCTGGATTATGCCACTGGTGGTGCTTAATCTCATGGGTGCTAAGCAAAATGCCTATTTTTATGTTACCTGGATGATTGCCAGTTTGCTTTTTGCTATACCGAGTGGGGTTGCCTCATCCTTGTTTGTTGAAGGCTCGCATTTTAAGGAAAGATTCAAGGAGAATGTCATCAAATCTCTCAAATTTACCTTTCTCCTGTTAATCCCGGCAGTTGTTTTGCTGGTTCTGGTTGGCAAGTGGCTGTTACTTGCCTTCGGGCAGAGCTATTCGGCTAATGCCTGGCAATTGTTACAAATCCTGGTTATTTCCGGTCTTCCAATTGGAATTATCCGTATTTACATTAGCGTTCTGCGAGTAACCCATCGACTTGGAGAATTAATGGTAATTGAGGGACTTATGGCGGTAATTATACTGGTGGGTAGCTTTTTGATTATACCCTCAACTGGCATAATAGGCATTGGCTATGTCTTTGTTGGGGTTCAAACGGCAGTGGCGATTTATATCCTCTCAGCGCGGAGATTAATCTAAACAAATACTAGGGACACTAGAGAGCGTCGGCTTTTTATCTGCCTCTACACAACTGGAGAAAAATCTCAACGGAGCTTTTTGCCCAGTTGTTGATGGAGAACTCATGGCAGAACTTTTGATAGTTGTTTCGTATGCTATCCATTTTGTCTTGGCTGGAACTGAGGAAGTTAAATAGTGCCTCTCTAAGTGAAGTGGTATTTTCAGCCTTGAAAACCAGTCCAAGCTGGTATTTTTTAACCAGTTCCCCCAATTCGCCCGTATCGCTGGCAATAACGGGCAATTTGAATCTGGCCGTTTCCCAGAGCAAGCCGGTGGTTTGCCAGAAGTCTCTTTTGTAGGAGAGGATTAAAACGTCGGCGGCGGCAAAATAATATTGTTTCTCAGCCTCCGAGATATAGCGGTCTCTAATGATTGCTTTACTTCCTAACCGATAGCGTTGCACCAGATTGTTGAGATTAACCGAAGATGCCGCTTCCCCAGCGTGAACTAAGAGGGCATCAGGTATATCCTCGATGGCAGCCAGGACTATTTCTATATTCTTACCCGGGTGAAGGGCCCCGAAATGGAGGAGTATAGATTTATTGCTTGGTAAGTCGAGGTATTGCTTGGCTTTACCTTGAGGTATTGGGTCGGCAGTTGCTTCAACGCCTAAAGGGACGACGCTTATCCTTCCTGAGAGGATACCGCCTAAAAAGTTTTTCTCAAAGTAGTCCTTAATGTATTTATTTTGACAAAGGAAGGTAAATTGGTTATTTGAGAAGCTTCGGCGGTAAATTGGCTTCCATATAGAAGCGCTAATAAACTTGTAAAACAGTGAGTTAGGAGAGCGTATTATTTTATACCCTATGAGTGAGACCGCCCATCGGTAATGTTTAAAAACGAGTCCCAGGATGAAAGGAAGAAAAATAAAGGGGTCGCCATCACGCAGGTAGATGACATCATACCTTAACTTCTTCTTTAATTTAACTGCTAAGAGTAACGTTGCCAGTTGTTCCAAAAACCAGGCCAGTCCTTTTGTCTTGGATGAAAGAGTCAGTAAATGGGTGAAGAAACTTAAAGGACGGCCAATCCAACTCGAAGCCACGGTTTCTTGAGGTATTGTTGAGGGTTCGTCTTGGCTAAGTATACCACGGAAGGTGCATATCGAGACTTCAATCCCGGCTTCTAGTAAAGCCAGGCTTTCTTTAGTTACGGCGTGCGGGTAATGGCCAGCCCAGTGGGCTGATGGGCAAACATAGATAACCCTGACTTTTTTTACTGTTCCGGCCATATTTGAGTTCACTTTATAATTTGACTTCCATCTTTTGGAAGACTGCAATAGACTGGTATCTGAAGAGAGACTTAGATATTTACCTTGGAAATATGTTTGTTTCGGGCAATATCTCCTCTGCTAAGCCCCATTTGGGGTCGTTAAAAATTATCGGTTTTCTTGATTTCATCATTTGTTTGCCATGCTCTAGGCAAAGTTTGAAATTCGTCATGGGCAGATTGCCTTGACTGTGGCGGAGATGCTCTTGATGGTAGATTCTCTTGTCACCGTTTAAGATGACCTGGGCTAAACCGTAACTGGCTGCCATATAGCATATATAGCTATCGAAATGGCCGTAGGTTGGTAGCTCAGGGTAACCGCGTAAATTGTGCCAGTGCTCCCGGTGCATTAAGAAAAAATCACCCGAGGCTCTGGCGTGAATTCCATGTCTGGGATGGTGGATTAACTTACCTCCCAGCCAGCTAGTCAGCGACCTTAGGTATTCATAATTTAGGATAGGATAGTGTTTCCTCCTTGGTCCTTTAACGGTTGCCACTCTGTACCAATGCTTCTGACAGAGGTCAAGTTGCTCATCTAGTGATATATCTAGGGGAATCGTTTTTTTGATTCGATACCTATCCACCCGGTAAAAACATTCTGAGGAGAGTTTCTTTTGTGCTAAGAATTGGACCAGTTCCCGACTGAAGATGTTGTCAGCGTTGGTTGCCAGTATGTATTTCCCTTTGGCTCTACGGATACCAGCATTCTTACCAATAAACTCGAAAACTGGTATTTGCTCGGAGTTAGGTAATCTGCGGTGAATTTCACCCGGTACTTCGATGATACGTATCTCTCCGGATTTTAGTTCTTTTGGCCAGGCAAGAACTTCGGCTAGCTTTGGGGCATTGGGGGGTGGATTCCACTCAACAATGATTAGTTCCATGTCCAAAGCATAATCTTCGGATAAAGTGAGTAAAATATTGAGGGAAGCTTGCATGCGGTGCAGCAAATCACCGCCGTAATTATCATTACGGGCAATGACAATCAAGCTGAGGTAACGATTGTTATTCACTGCTAATGCCCTTAATAATTAACCCTCTATAGTTCTAATTGCCTTAACCCAAGTTCGCATGCAATATGCCATATAATGAAAATAACCCCGTGTAGCATCATTCCACATAAAGCCAGAAAATCTTTCTACCACATCCTCAAGGAGGTTTGCCAAACATAGATAAGTTTCAATATAGGTATTACCTTCCAGTTTGACCTCTTGCAGCCATTCCGTTATATCCTCAAGCAGTAAAATGCAAGCAAGCTCTTTCGTCAGGTCCCCGAGGTAGTTATGAGGGTTACGTATATGCTCCACCACTGGTGTACCAACCCTGATGCGGTAACCTAGATGGCGAATGCATGCCTGGCAGAAGTAACCGCTGAAAATATCTCCATATCTATCGGTCAGGAGCCCCATGATTGGATAGCCCATCCGGATAAAGTAAAAAGTAGCTACCGCATCTCGGTAAACAGCCGTATTCTGAGTGTTAATCGGAGTCCATGTATCATCTCCTAACAATATAGATGTACCCTTGAAGGATAAAGCTTGAGCTGGATTAGCAAGCCAGGTTATAGCATCTACATCTGGATCCTTAAGCCATAACCCGATATTAAGATGAACCCTCCCTCGTTCTGCGCAATAATGTATCTCAGGGCTTTGGTGCCGATAATGGTAAGGAAAACCGCGTGGGTAAATATTCTGTGTCTGCATGTTTAACAACTGGCAAATATTGAACTGCTTGTTCGCACTATGTACGGCTTCCAGCTCTACTCCAGGCTGCGTGACAATTAGGTGTTCCCTAAAGAAATCGTCCGAAGGACAAGGGAGGTTGTCATCGTCAATAGAAATTAAAACTTCGCAGCCCTTCTCAAGAGCCATAAGATAGCCGATATTTCTTCGGTTATCGGAGTCATATGGAATAATGTGCTGAATCCCGCCAAGTTTGCGTAAGAATTGGTCTTGCTCTTCCAATGTTGGGCATAATATCTTTATCCCTCGCCTTTCAACCTCTTTAGATTTGTCAAATAGTTGTGGGCGAGTTTTGCGGTCTGGAATCACAATAATTAGTGTGTCCTGTGCCATTTCTTCTTCGGCTAACTTATTGGCGTAGACATCGAGGAAAGAGCCATCACTAACGGTTGTCACGACAAGGCAAACTTTGTTTGACATATTAACCTCTTGTTCAGCCTTCATATCCAGTAAAGCCCATAGTTAGGCTATGGCTCCAGTAGTCTCAGATTTCTCGATGGCTTTGTTTAATTTCCATGTTGGCATCTGGGCCCCAACCCAATTGCTATGTATTCAAGTTTATTCTCAAATTCAGACCGATTAAAAATCCTCCAGCAGTCGAGCAATACCGGTTTCTTCATGGTGCTGGTGAAATCCTCGGCCTTGAGGTTTTTGAATTCCGGCCACGGGGTTGCCAAGATACAAAACTCGGTGTCAGTGAGGCATTCACTGATTGAGTTCGCATATACAACCCCCCCTTCTCCCAAAGTACACCTGGCGTTTTCCATTCCTGCGGGGTCAAAAACACGTGCTCTTACCCCAGCCTGGAGCAGTGCCCTGGTGATTTCCATGGAGGCTGAGGGCTCAACAATATCACTATCGGGCTTATAACTTAAGCCAAGAATGGCAACTTTTTTGTTCTCCACTTTCCCCAGCTTTCGTTTCACCAGGTGGATTACCCTGCTTATCTGGTCTTTATTCACTTCATCTATGACCTCAGGTATTTTTGCCTGGCAGTCGACTCTCTTGGCGAAGGAGGCAAATGCTTTATTATCCCTGGGGAAACAGGAACCACCATAGGCCAGGCCTCCGGTCAGGTATTTTCTGCCTATCCTTGAGTCGTAGCCAAGAATGGTGCTTATGACATCAACGTCTCCCCCTGGAATCTGCTCACAAAGCTCGGCAATAATATTAGCAAAGCTTATTTTCATGGTAATGAAGGCATTAAGCGAGATTTTAGCCAGTTCCGCATTGTAGATACTGGTTCTTACCAGCGGTGGGTTATTCTGGCATATCCCCCGGTAGATTTGAGAGAGTAACTTGCCTGATTTTGACTCTGACTCGCCGATGAGAACCACATCGGGGTTCAGGAAATCCCTGATAACACTGCCGACGGCCAGAAATTCGGGGTTATAACATAGCCCAAATTCATCACCACATTTCTTCCCGGAAATATTCTCAATGATGGGCTTGATTACCTTCTCGGTAGCGCCGGGCAGAAGGGTGCTTCTTATTACCACTAGGTGAAAGTTATCTTTGGACTTCAGCGCCTCGGCGATACCCTCCGAAGCGGCCTCAACATACTTGGTGGAAAAACTTCCGTCTTCCTCACTTGGTGTAGGAACAAAGACAAAGGTAACTTCAGAGTTATCAATCGCATACCTGAAATCATCGGTTGCCTTAATGCGCCCCCGGGAATTTTTGATTAAATCAGCTAGCCCCGGTTCATAGATAGGCGTTATTCCTTCATTGACAGCTTGTATTAAAGCGGAGTTTAAATCAACCCCAATAACCTGATGACCCCGGTGAGCCAGGCAGGCTGCCATCGGGAGTCCAAGCTTACCCAATCCAATAATTGAAAGCCGTTCCATTACTGCCTCCGAGACTCTCTTTGACCACTTTCTTTATTCAAAACGCCTTTCTGCTTGAGCGTTCCGGTCTTTTTCTACCATCATGCTAATCCAGTAATAAGTTCGCTTCAGTCCCTCTTCCAGGCCTATTTGAGGCTCCCACCCCAGCACCTTCTTTACTAGAGTTAAATCGGCATTGCGGCCTTTTACCCCTTGAGGAGCTGACAGATCATGGGTTTTGGTTATCTTCTTGCAGGAAATTACGATGATGATGTCAGCCAAGTCATCTACCGAAATCAGTCTATCTGAGCCAATGTTTAGTGGCTTATCGTAGTCAGATTCCATTAACGTCACTGTTCCTCTGGTGCAATCATCAATATAGCAAAAGGAACGGGTGGCTCTACCGTCCCCCCAGATTGAGATGGTCCCCCGGTCTGATGCCCCGGCTACCTTACGGCACAAAGCGGCTGGTGCCTTCTCCCGTCCGCCTCGATAGGTTCCCTCAGGACCATAGATATTATGATACCTGGCAATCCTTACCTCAAGCCCATGGTCCTTCTGATAAGCCTTGACCATCTCCTCAGTGAATAGTTTTTCCCACCCGTAAGCTTCGTTTGGATCGGCAGGAGAGGCGTCTTCCTCTTTCAGACCGATTACCTCAGGAATAGTTTGCTTGTAGTTTGGGTAGACACAGGCACTGGAGGTGAAGAGAAACCTCCTCACCTTATTTTGAACTGAGGCTTCAAGCATATTGGTGTTTATCAGCACGTTGTCATGCATTACCTCAGCGGACACCGAGGTAATAAAGCCGATGCCCCCCATATTGGCAGCCAGATTATAGACCTTATCGATGCCTTCGGTCGCCTTAAGGCAGTTTTCTGGTTTACGGAGGTCTAAGCGGAGCCTTTGGCTATAGTATTTGTCCTCAATATAGTCATCGAACTTTATATCTACCACCCGGACGAAATGCTTTTGCTTGAATAAATATCTTGCCAGGTGACTCCCGATGAACCCGCCACCACCGGTAATTAGTATACGTTCCATGTTTACCTCTCAGAAAACCTCTAATTTAGTATTATATCCCAGATTGATGATTTTTGAAAAACTGTGCACAGGTCATCCTTAACTTCCCGTAGTTTTGATGCTTTCACCAATGTATAGCTTTAGGTCTGTACTATCATAGATGAAATTATAGTTAGCTGATTGATTTAGCTTCAGTTCGAGCCCATCAATAACTTCTGGTGTGCCTAGAAAGAAGCGATAGTATTCCCTTTCTTGTCGGGTGATGGCTACATAATGTGGTAAATCCTGGTCAAACTGTCCTTCCAGAAGCAGTAGTCCATTTTGTGAGGATAATCGGTCAAAGCTAATGGGCTGGTATCGCTCGGCGTTTTCCATTTTGCCGATAGTTTTTCCTGTCACATAGCCTTGTCTGGTATTATCGTTGAAGAAGTACATCCCGGCTGTTTGTTCTGGCGAGAGATAATCCATGGCTTCATTCCCATAATGGGCGATAACGTGCAGAGGGATGCCAATGACAAGCAACAGGCAGAAAGCAAGGGTTATCGCCCACCTCCTCTTCTCAAGAATCTGTATGGCGAAGTACGCCATCGGGGCCAGGGCATAGAGAAAGAGACGCTGAGCGAATTCCCCTACATAATTAACACTGAGCGGTAAAAGCACCAGCGGCGCCAGGGCAATAACTAGGACGAGGGTTGTGATGCTGAAATTTCTCTTTCTCCGAAAGCCCAGGATAACCCCAATGAGTCCAATTAGAGCGAATACTGCTGAGAACGGTAGCCTGACCATTGCCACGGCAATGTGCGACTTGCTACCGGTGAAGTGTCCGGTTATCTCCCTCTCGGTGATAATCCCTGGGTCTAAGGTGTAACTCTCAGGGTCAAGGATAGAGATATTGGAGCTTGATGGTTCGGCGCTCGGCGATATCACTTCACCAGGTAGTGGGCTTTCCGAACCTGGCAGAAAACGCTTGGTAACAAAACCTTCGGCGCCGGTGATGTCCCAGGATATCAATAGAAGGAGGCAAAGCCCAACAGCTACGGCCAGACTCTTGCTTCTTCTCACGAGAACAATTGCCCCGAGAATGAATAGGGCGGCCAGTGAGGTCAGCAAGTGAGTGATGACCAAGGCGGCAAAGACAAGAACTACCAGACCCAGGAGGATAAATCTGGTATTTTTCTGCCAGATGGAGGTATTGGTAACTAAGGCAAGTAGTGTTAATAGAAGGAATAGCGCCCAAGCTGGCGGACCAAAATAATCCTGTGCAATCCAATTAGCGAGATAAAAAAGCCAGACCCCGGCCCAAAGATAGTTACTGCGTGTTTTACCCAGGGTGTTTTTCAGGAAAATATAAAGCGGTAAAAGATAGAGCAGTTGCATCAAAAATGGAAATACACTTATCAATGGTTCAAATTCTATTGAGCCTATCTCGGCTGATATCGCCGATGAAACGAAAATCCCCGGCCAACTCTGATAAAGTAATGCCGTTGGGTTAAAATATCCTTGCCTGGTAATGTATTCAACCATGCCTAGGTTTCTGTAGGCGTGGTCAGTAAAGGGTGGCGAGCCGCCGGTTAATGGTGGGATTAACCAGATGGCAGCAATGAAAATTAATAATTGCAAAAATAGCAGCTTGCCGTGATTCTCTTTTGAACCCCAGAGAGCAACTGAGGCAAGGGATAGAAAAGCCAGAGCGACGAAGAAGGTCACCGGCAAACTACTAATCAAACCCAAATGGCCGATTTCTAGTTTGGCAGTAAGGATACTATGTGACCATAAGAGAAGGGCTAGTGCAGTTAGCAGGATTGACAAATGTTTTCTTTGCCATCGTAACGGTGATATATTACCTCTCGTCATGTCTTCTACCTTATAATACAGGGTTGGGCAAAAGTCAACACAGGCTAGGGGCGGTGGTATAATAAATAAAGATAAGGTTACAGAGAAAATTTGCAGCATGTTGGGGAATCTTTTTAAACCCGATTCGGTAACAGTTAATGCTATCAAGTTATTGCCGGGTATCAAGACCTATTGGGAGATCTACACTTTCCTGCGGAAATCCCAGTGGTGGAGCCGTAAGCAACTGGAAGAATATCAGGTGCAACAACTAGGCAGACTCGTCCGTCATGCCTATGAGAATGTACCGTATTATAAGAAGGTCTTTGATGAGAGGGGCTTGAAGCCGGGGGATATCCAGAATCTTGATGATTTGAAGAAATTACCCTTTTTAACTCGGGACATTATCAGGGAGAATCTGGATGACCTCAAAGCGACTAATTACCCCAGGAAAAGGCTCGAATGTGTTACCACCGGTGGCTCAACTGGGGTTCCCTTAAGTCTTTATTATGAAAAAGGTGTTTCACGTACTATCGAGTGGGCATTTCTAAAGGCACTGTGGGATAGGGTTGACTTTAAGTTCTGGGATAAGTGCCTCATTTTGAGGGGTGGTCGGATTAAATCTGCCGCTGAGGGTAGATTCTGGGAGTATTCACTGTTTGGCCGAAGGCTGATTTTGTCATCTTATCACATGAGTGATTGGAACTTACCGAAATATGTTGCCCGAATCAGGAAGTTCAAGCCAAAGTTTATTCATGCCTTTCCATCAACAATTACTCTCCTGGCAAAATATATGAGAGAAAACAATATTGAATCTTTTCCTACCGTCAAAGCAATCATCTGTGGCTCTGAAATGTTATACCCGTAGCAGCGTAAATGGGTAGAAGATGTGTTTGGCTGTCGCCTGTATAGCTGGTACGGTCATATGGAGATGGGTGCTTTAGCTGGAGAGTGTGAAGTAAGTACTCGTTACCACATCTCCCCGGAATATGGCATTGTGGAGCTTATTGGCCAGGATGGCAAGCCGGTAACCGGGGAAGGTGAAGTTGGGGAAATTGTCGCCACCGGGTTTAATAACTTTGTCTTGCCTGTAATAAGATATCGGACTCAGGACTTGGCAGTTTTTTCAAACAAAAGATGTGAATGCGGGCGAAATTATACCTTGCTTGATAGGGTCGAGGGGAGGTTGCAGGATTTGATAGTAGCCAGTGATGGCGGTTTGATGCGGCGTACCTCCATTTATGATGAAGAGTGGCGAGGGATTAAGCAAATACAATTCTTGCAGGAAAAACCAGGTGAAGTTATTGTCCGGGTGGTTAGAGAGAGTTCTGCTGGTGAAGCAGAGCTGGAAAGACATATCTTGGCCTCGATTGAACCCGTGTTTGCCGGGCGCTGTGAATTTAAAGTGAGGTTTGTTGGCCATATCCCTCGCACCCGAAGCGGGAAATATCTATTCTTTGTTCAGAAACTGCCCATTAAGTTCGGAGACAGCCAAGGTTAAACTGGCTTATTTCTCCTTTTCAATTAAGGCGACCGCTACTGCTTCAGGACCAGCATAGGTTCCGATTGTGGGCCCTATTCTTGCGGTGTAGACATGTTCCTTGGGTGCTAGTTTAGCCAGTTCGCTTTCCAGCGGTTCGACCTCAATCGGGTTGGTAGTATACATTAAAGCCAGCCCTTCAAAGGGAGCATAACCCTTCGCCAGTTCAATAACGCGAGACATTGCCTTCTGGCGACTGCGCACCCTTTCTAGTGGGTGAACTTCACCATCTTGTATATGAAGTAGAGGCTTCACGTTGAGTAATGAACCTAAGAAGGCCTGGGCTTTACCCAGCCGTCCCCCTTTGTGCAGGTATTCCAGGGTGTTAAGAACGAAGAAAAGGCGTGTCCTAGGTATCGTCTTTTTTAATAGGTCCACAATCTGGTCAAGATTTGCCCCCTCTTTGGCGGCTCGGGCGGCTTTGAGCACCAGTAGCCCTTGGGCTGTGGATACCATCAGTGAATCAATTATCTCGATGCGAGCTTTTTTACCTGCTTGCTGCTTGGCAAGCAGGGCCGAATTATAGGTGCCACTGAGTTTTTGGGAAATGTGGATGGAGATGATTTCATCGCTATCACCGGCTAGTTGGTTGTAGGTTTCAACGAAAATCCCCGGCGCCGGAGCAGTAGTTTTAGGTAAGATTGGCCCCTTGATTAACCGCTCGTAGAATTCTTCGGCAGTAATGTCAACCCCATCCTGAAAGCCTTCATTACCGAAATAGACATTTAACGGTACCACGGAAATCCCTAGTTCTTTAACAATTCCAGCAGGCAGGTCAGAACAGCTATCAGTTACGATTTTAACCATTTGATCATCCTCGCTTTTAGTTTGATTCCTTAATTTCGGTTTTTCCTCCAACCTTGCTGGTTAATATAGGTAATAAGGCTAGATTTGTCAAGTAGCTTAACTTTGGCGTCTGGTAAACCAGACGAGTAAAACGGTTCCGATAAATCCGCCCCCGGCCCCCAGGTAAAATGCCGAGTCAAGATTGATAAAATCAACCATAAAACCGCTTATCAGTGGCCCTACTGCCATGCCGATGCTGAATGCCATAGTGAAGATACCAATGGTTGCACCCATACCAAACTTTCTGCCCTCCTCCACATTTAGGGCTGAAGCCGCCGGCATGGCAATGGCTCGGCTGGTACCGGCCAAAGCGCACAAGACCAACAATTGTGCGAAGCTGTTGCTGAATGGAACCAGTATCAGGAATACTACATTAAGCAGGCTGCCAAAAATCACCAGGGCCCTTTTGTTGAGTCTGTCAGCAAGATTGCCGGTAACGAATTGGAGGAGTGACATGAGTAGTACTGTAACTGCTGCCAGTATCCCGATGCGGTTTGGTCCCAAACCCAGACGGGTTGCGGCGAAGATTGGGAGAAAAGAGAAAAAGATACCGCTGCCCAAGGCGAGGCTTAGGCGAAAGCTGAAAAGTCCTCGTACCATGTTGCTGCTGGTGAGTGGCTTGAACATAGAGCCAACCCGGCCCCGGGCGATTTCCTTTAGTTTAACTTCAGGTAGCCAGAAGATAACCAAGAGGAAAGCGAATAAATTAAGACCGCCCATGGCAGAAAAGGTAGTCGTTATCCCAAAATATTCCGTCAGCATTCCTCCCATGAGTGGGCCGACACCGAAACCAGCGGCGAAGACGGCATTAAAATAACCCATCCATTTTCCCTCCTCGCCCTTTGGCGCAAGATCAGCAACGTATGCCTGAGCGATGGGAACAATCATTCCGGCGGCAACTCCATGAATAAGGCGAATCAGGGTCAGTTCCTGAACGCTGTCTGCCCAGATGTAGCCAAACGAGATTATTGAGTAGGAAAAAAGGCCGATGCTGAGGAATGGCTTACGACCGGTACGGTCAGAAAGCCTGCCGAAAAGAGGCATTAAGACCGCACGGGAGATGGAGAAGCTGGCAAAAATAATGCCGATCCAAAGACCACTGGCTCCCAAATCCTCAGCATAAAGGGGTAAAATAGGGGCAATAATACCAACACCGAGCATTGCGGAGAAGATAGCTAAGCCAAGGATGGGGAATATCTTCTTTATCATGCGGAATTTGAAATATTATAGCATTCCGGTCTTGGCTCAGGCAAACCGACCTTGGCTGTTATAAGTGATTGCGCTTATGGCTTCAGATTGGTATAATAACGCTGGTAAGGGTTTGGACTGGGGGGACTGGCTTGACCTCTCATCGCAGTGAGTAGGGTGGGAGGTTTGCTTTAATTAAATGAGAGATTGGTTATGATCGCTGGTAGAGAAGAGCAAACAGAAGAAAACTTGGAGAGAATGCGGCATTCGGCAGCTCACGTTATGGCCGAGGCGGTACTGTCTCTTTTCCCTGATGCCAAGTTTGGTATTGGGCCAGCGATTGAAGACGGTTTCTACTATGACTTTGATTTGCCACGCTCCCTTTCTCCTGGGGACCTATCAACTATTGAGCAGAAGATGGCAGAAATTGTCGCTACCGACGAACCTTTTCTTAAAGAAGAGGTAACCAAAGATGAGGCCCGGAAATTGTTTTCAGCTCAGCCCTATAAGCTTGAGTTGATCAATGATATCCCCGATACCAGGCTCAGCCTCTATCGGCAGGGGGTATTTGTTGATTTGTGCCGTGGACCCCATGTTGCTTCCAGTGGTGAAATCAAAACCTTTAAATTAGTCAGTATTGCCGGGGCGTACTGGCGGGGTGATGAACACCGTCCAATGTTACAGCGAATTTATGGTCTTGCCTTTGAAACTAAAGAGGCTTTGGCTGAGCACCTGAAAAAACTTGAAGAAGCCACCAGACGTGACCACCGGAAATTGGGTCGAGAGCTTGACCTGTTCAGTATTAATGATGAGGTTGGCCCGGGGCTCGTCCTCTGGCACCCTAAAGGGGCAGTGGTACGTCGTGTAATTGAGGATTTCTGGAGGGACGAACACATCAGACGTGGCTACGATATCGTCTACACCCCGCATATTGCCAAGGCGGACTTATGGAAAACCAGCGGTCACTGGGAGTTCTACCGTGATTATTTATATAGCCCGATGGATATAGATGGTCAGGAGTATATCATTAAGCCAATGAACTGCCTCGGGCATATCCTGATTTATAAAACCAACCAGCATAGTTACCGTGAACTACCGATGCGGATGGCAGAACTGGGCACGGTTTATCGCTATGAGCGCTCCGGGGTGTTGCACGGGCTGTCCAGAGTCAGGGGTTTTACTCAAGATGATGCCCATATCTTTTGCCGTTTCGACCAGTTGGAGGGTGAGGTAGTCGGGGTACTTGAGTTAGCCCTCTTTATGGCCGATACCTTTGGTTTTAATAGCTATCGGGTGCTACTTTCTACCCGTCCTGAGAAATATACCGGTAGTCTTGAAGTTTGGGATGAGGCGACCGAGACCTTAAGGAAGGCGCTATCGAAGTTTGAAATCTCTTATGAGATTGACCCCGGGGAAGGCGTGTTTTACGGTCCCAAGATAGACATCAAGTTTGAAGACGCTCAGGGCAGGGCCTGGCAGGGTCCAACGATTCAGGTTGATTTTAACTTGCCCGAGCGCTTTAATGTTGCTTATATTGGCGAAGATAACACAGAACATCTGGTGGCGATGATACATCGTACCGTCTTGGGGAGCATGGAGCGCTTTCTGGCTTCACTGATTGAACACTATGGGGGCGCATTCCCAGTATGGCTGTCGCCGGTTCAGGTTAAGGTGATTCCAGTGGCTGATCGCCATTTAGATTATGCCCATATGATAGAATCCGAGCTTAAAGGTGAAGGTGTGCGTGTTGAAGTTGATGGTAGGTCGGAGACGGTAAACCTTAAAATAAGGCGGGCACAACTGGATAAAATACCCTATATGCTGGTGGTCGGCGATAAAGAGGTTACTGGTTCTACCGTTTCAATCCGGTCACGTGGTAGCAAGGAATTAACCTCACAACCATTAAACAGCTTTAAGGAAACTATTCGTCAGGTTATTGTAGACAGAGCCAGAAGTTAAGGGTATAATTTGATTAGTCGTCAAGAATGTGGTATAGTTTTTTCCTGTAAGATAGCTTGATTTCGAGGAGGTTGATAAGAATATAATTAAGGAACTGCGTGCTAACGAGAGGATTCGAGCTAAGGATGTTCGTCTGGTGGGTGAGAAGGGGGAGCAATTGGGCATAATGCCTCTTATAAAAGCCAGAGAGGTAGCTGAGAAGCAGAATCTGGATATCGTTGAAGTGGCTCCGACCTCAGTGCCGCCAGTGTGTCGTCTGCTTGACTATGGGAGATATAAGTACGAGCAGGCGAAGAAGGAACGTGAGTCAAAAAAAAACCAGAGGATTTCGCTCTTAAAGGAAGTCAGGCTCAGACCCAAGATTAGTGGGCATGACTTTGAGGCTAAGTTTAGGTCGGCTAAGAAGTTACTGGAGGCAGGGGATAAAGTTAAAGTAACGGTGCTGTTCAGGGGACGCGAAATCACGCACCCGGATATAGGTTGGAAGCTACTAATGAAGATGGCTGAATTGTCGAATGGGGTAGCCTCGCTTTCCAGAGAAGCAGTGATGGAAGGTAGAAGAATGAATATCATCCTCTCGCCTCTAGCCAGCTCAAGGCCTAAAGGAGCCGAGAAAGTAGAAACTAAGGAAACATAAATGCCGAAAATTAAAACTCATAAAGGGGCCAAGAGCCGCTTCCACATTACCGGTAGCGGCAAAATTATGCGTAGTAAGGGTGGTAAGAGCCATCTGCGTCGGCGAAAGGCGCCGCGTACCAAACGTCTCTTTGACGAAATGATTCCATTAAGCTCGACCGACCGGAAGCGAATCAAAAGACTTTTGCCCTACGGAGTGTAGATAGGAGGGTAGCTTGCCACGAGTAAAAAGAGGGGTAACCGCCCATCGTCGCCATAAGAAGATATTGGCCCTGACCAAAGGACAGCGGGCAACCAGGCACTCCCTTTACCGACGGGCTCACGAGGCAATGCTTAAATCTTTAAGCTATGCTTATCGTCATCGCCGAGAACGTAAGGGTGATATGAGAAGATTGTGGATCCTGCGGGTTAATGCCGCTGCCAGGGCTCAGGGTCTCACTTATGGTCAGTTTATTGATGGTTTAAAGAAATCAGGGGTTTTAATTAACCGCAAGATACTGGCTGATATGGCAGTTAGGGAGCCCGAAGCCTTTACCAGTTTGGTAACCATAGCTAAGGAAAAAGCTCAAAGCAAAATGTAAGACTGGTTAGTCTCGTTTTAACTATCCCCTTTCTGTATTTAGCAGGAAGGGGAAAATTTTAAGCAAGTGAAAACGCCATGTTAGCACAGCTTGAGGAATTAAAGCAAAAAGCACTAAGGGGACTCGAGGCTATCAGGGAAATCGGGGAGCTTGAGTCTTGGCGGGTTCGTTATTTGGGCAGAAAAAGCGAACTGACTCAAATACTGCGCGGTCTGTCAAATATGCCCCTGGGTGAAAGGAAAGCCGTTGGTGCTTCTGCCAACGAGGTTAAGTCCAGTTTAGAAAATGACCTGGAAGAAAAGAAGAGAAACCTGGAGGTGGTCAGCCTAGCTACCACTACCGGAGAGAAGGGTATTGATATTACCCTCCCTGGCCGTCACCTTCCACTGGGGCATTTACATCCGATTACACAGACACTTGATGAAATTTACGACATCTTTATCTCAATGGGATTTGGGGTGTTTGAGGCACCGGAGGTGGAGTGGGACTACTATAACTTTGAAGGTCTGAACATTCCCGAAGAACATCCTGCCCGTGACAATATGGCAACGCTCTGGGTTGACGATGGTGGCGAGCGTTCAAGGTTACTCCGTACTCACACTACGGGTGGGGACCTGCGGATTATGGAAAGGATGAAACCGCCAATCCGTGCCGTAAATGCCGGCAAGGTTTATCGCTATGAGGCAAGTGATGCCACGCATACCCCAATGTTTCATCAGCTTGATGGTCTGGCGATAGATATCGGCATCACCATGGCTGACCTTAAAGGGACGCTCTATGAGTTTGCCCGTCGTTTTTTTGGTAAGGGCAGAAGGGTACGCTTTCGCTGTGACTATTTCCCCTTTGTTGAACCCGGCGCTGAGATGGCGGTGGAGTGTTCGGTTTGCCGGGGTAGTGGCTGTCGCTTGTGTGGCATGAGCGGCTGGATTGAAATCCTTGGGGCGGGAATGGTCCACCCGCAGGTTCTTCGAAATGGCGGCTGTGACCCCGAGGTGTATAGCGGCTTTGCTTTTGGTTTGGGTATTGAGCGTTTGCCGATGCTCCGCTACGGGATTGACGATATCAGGCTCTTTTTCTCAAGTGACCTTAGATTCTTAAGGCAGTTTTGAGGTTTTGGATGAAGGCATCGCTTAAATGGCTGATGGAATACGTTGGTATTAATCTTTCCCCTTCTGACTTGGCCCACCGTCTGGCTATGGCTGGTTTGGAGGCTAAATCAGTGGAGACCATTGGTGGTTGGCAGAATGTCGTTACTGGTCAGATAAAGGCGGTTAATCCTCATCCCAACGCTGATCGCCTTTATCTGACCACAGTCAATCTGGGTAAAGAAGAGTCGAGTGTTGTCTGTGGTGCCACGAATCTAAAAGTTGGGGGCAAGGTAGCCTTCGCTTATGTTGGGGCGGAGCTTATTGACTCGTATAGCGGGAAAACCATGCGTCTTAAATCGGCCAAAATCCGTGGCGTTGTCTCAAGCGGCATGATTTGCTCTGAGAAAGAGTTGGGCATATCCGAGAGTCACGAAGGAATTATGGTTTTACCGGATGAGACACCCATTGGGGTGGCGCTTGATGATTTTCTTGGTGATACCGTTTTGGATTTGGAAGTAACTCCCAACCGGCCTGATTGCTTATCAATAATTGGCATTGCCAGGGAAATTGCTGCTCTGACAGGGCAGAGCCTGAGGCTTCCTCAAATTAGCTATGAGGAGATGGCATCACCAATAGATGAGCGAGTCTCGGTTGAGATTGTGGCTCCAGAACTATGTTCCCGCTACATGGCGAGTCTGATTGAGGGGGTAAAGATAGCGTCTTCACCCCGGTGGCTCAAGCAGAAACTGCTTGCCTGCGGTATGCGTCCGATAAATAACATCGTTGATGTCACCAACTATGTCATGCTTGAGTACGGACAGCCTTTGCATGCTTTTGACTATAGTAAAATCAAAGGCAGTAAGATTATCGTCCGCAGGGCGGGTGATGGTGAAAAGATAATGTCCTTAGACGGGGTGGAGCGGGAGCTGTCGGGCGAGATGCTGGTGATTGCCGATAAAGAGCGGGCGGTAGCCATCGCCGGGGTTATGGGCGGTGCTAGCAGTGAGGTCGGTGGAGATACTACTGCTATCCTGCTTGAGGCAGCCAGTTTTAACCCGGCCAGTATCCACTATACCTCGAGGTCGCTCTTACTGCCGAGCGAAGCCTCAATGCGATTTGAGCGGGGCATTAGTCCTGAAATGACCGCACCTGCCATAAAACGAGCTACCGAGCTAATTATCAAGCTGGGTGGCGGTAAAGCCGCCAGGGGCATAATCGATGTCTACCCGGGCAAAAAGGGACGCAGTCCTATTTTAATCTCAACCGAAAAAATAAACCGGTTATTGGGTACTAACTTCAGCCACGACCAGATAGTAGCCACACTGTCTTCGCTGGGTTTTGATGTTAAAGAGGTGGATTCTGAAATGCAGGTTAATGTTCCTTACTGGAGAAGTGATATTCGTTTGGAAGTTGACCTTGCAGAAGAGGTAGCCCGTATTATCGGCTACGATGAGATTCCAGCAACCTTGCTTAGCAAGCCTTTACCGAAGCAAAACGCCGAGCCGATGGTTTCTTTGAAGGAGAAGGTAAGGCGAGGGCTTGGCGGTTTTGGCTTCAGTGAGGTGATTACCTATTCACTGGTAAGCCTTGAGGCATTAAAAAAACTTTTACCTGAGTCTGGTCCCCTTGAGCCTTTACCCCTGCGCCTGGCTAACCCGATGACCGCTGAACAGGAATACCTCAGGACAAATTTACGGCTTAATCTTCTCCTTGCCCTCAAGGAAAACAGGAAACATGAAGAGGGCGGCCTCAGGCTTTTTGAGTTGGGCAGGGTGTACCTGCCGCGCCAGAATGACCTGCCAGATGAGCGCGATGTGGTGTGCGGGATACTGAGCGGCTCTAGATTTGAGCAGTCTTGGCAGACACAGGATGAACCGTTTGACTTCTTTGATGTCAAGGGTGTCGTTGAGAGCCTTCTAGATAAGCTGGGTGTCGAAACCAGCTTTGGGGGAACCCGTGACGGGAGTTTGCATCCAAATAAACAGGCAGCTTTAATTGTCGCTGGCGAGAATATTGGACTTCTGGGTGAAGTCCACCCTCAGGTGCTCAAGGCTTTTGAAATCCCGGATGACGCCGTCTATCTATTTGAGATTGACCTAACTTCACTTTTGCCTTTTACCCTGGAACATAAGATGTTCCAGCCGATACCACGCTTCCCGGCCATTATCCGCGACATAGCCCTGGTGGTGGATAGCGGCGTAGCCCATCAGATAATCCTGGATATTATAAAAGGCTTCCCCTTGGTAAGCGAGGTTACCCTCTTTGATATCTATACCGGTGAGCAAATTGGGGAGAATAAGAAATCTCTTGCCTATCGAATTACCTTCCAGTCACCGACTCATACCCTGACCGATAAAGAAGCCGACAAAGTCCAGGAGCAAATCCTCTCTAAATTAGCTAAAGAACTCGGTGCCACGCTGCGAGCCTAGCCAAGTAAGTTCTTTGAGCTTGGAAATTACTTCCCCCAGTGGTAAAAGCTGAGACTCTTTTTCCGAGCGCTTTTTTATTTCCACGCTGTTACTCTTCAGTGTCCTCGGGCTGATGGTAAGTCGGATTGGTATCCCCAGGAGGTCAGCGTCGTTGAACTTTACCCCCGGGGATTCCTCGCGGTCATCATAAAGCACTTCAAAGCCTTGAGCCTCAAGGTCAGCGTAGAGGTTTTCAGCGGCTGATTTCACCTCGGGCTTTTCCAGATACAGGGGGCAGAGGTAAATCTGATACGGGGCGATGGGCATTGGCCAGATGATGCCCTTATCATCGTGGTTTTGCTCGATTGAGGCTGCAATTAACCGGTCAAGACCGATGCCATAGCAGCCCATGAGAATCGGGTGCGAGGTCCCCTTTGAGTCAATAAAGAGCGCCCCCAATTTCTGGCTGAAGACAGTGCCGAGTTTGAAGGTATGTCCGACTTCAATTCCCTGCGCTGATGAGAGTTTACCCGCGCACTTGGGGCAGGCTTCTCCGGCTTTAACTCTGGCGATATCAACTGTCGCGTCAACCTTGAAATCCCGGGGGTAATTGACATTTTTAAGATGGGTATCCGGTTTGTTGGCCCCAGCCACAAAATTTGACCCCAGGGTTATGGATTCATCGGCAACTATTCTGGTGGTACTAACACCTACCGGCGAAGCAGAACCAGCCACAATCCCCGCTTCCTTAACCTCAGTTTCAGTAGCCAGCCGCAGTTCATAGCACTTCAGGGCATTTTTAAGCTTTATTTCGTTTACCTCAATATCCCCGCGGATGACGACAAAAATTAACTTACCGTCGGCAAGGTAGAACACCGCCTTGAGGGTCTTCTCTCGGGGCACTTTGAGGAAGTTGGCTACCTCCTCAATTGTGGCCATACCGGGTGTCTTAACCTCTTCTACTGGTAGGGGTTTTTCCGTTTCTGGCTTGCTCTTGGTGCTCTGCGCCTTCTCAACATTGGCCGAGTAATGACAGCTCTCACAGTAGATAATCTCGTCCTCGCCGGTCCCGGTAATCACGATAAACTCATGGGAGTCTTTACCTCCGATAGCCCCGCTGTCGGCTTCAACCATTCGGGTGATGAGTCCGCAGCGTTTGTAGATATTCTGATAAGCCCGAAGCATTTTCTGGTAGCTCTCTTCAAGCCCCTCTTCATCGGCATCAAAGCTGTAAAGGTCTTTCATGTTAAACTCGCGCACTCGAATCAGCCCTCCCCTGGGACGAGGTTCATCGCGGAACTTAATCTGAATTTGGTAGAGCAGTTGAGGCAGGTCCCGGTAGCTCTGGATATTACGACTGGCAAGTCTGGTGATAATCTCCTCATGAGTTGGGCCTAAGGCCAGGTTTCTTTCCCGGCGGTCAGTGAGGGTAAACAGCCCTTTGCCAAAAGCTAGGTCCCGGCCGGTTTCCTGCCACAGTTCCAGGGGTTGCAGTACTGGCATACTGAGCTCTTGCCCGCCAGCAGCATCCATCTCCTCCCTGATGATATTCTCTATCTTCTTAAGTACCCTCCATGCCAGTGGCAGGTAGGAATAAATGCCGGCGGCAACCTGATATATCATCCCGGCTTTTATAAGCAACCGGTGGCTTGCGGTATCAGCCTCGGCGGGTATCTCTCGCTGGGTTTTACCGAATAATTTTGATAGACGCACTTTTTACTCCATTGGTTTTAATTATCTACCTCACCCTTTCGTTCCTCCTCTCTTTCAACCGTGGTATGCGAAAGATAAAACTCCCACGGTTTGCTCGGAGACGCTATACGGAGGCATGGGGATAGTATAATATACTTTTGCTTCTGATTCATCCACCGCAAATCCTTTCTGGAAAGGGCTTGAGGAAGCTCTTTGGCTTAATCATACCATAGCAGGGCATCACAGATGGGGCAAATTGGCTGATTGTTACATTCTGACACGGATAGAAAGAACAATTTTACAAATTAGTTATATTTTCAATGGATGTTTGACAATTATATTGAAAGAACAGGGAAAATTCATCAGAAAGACGACTAATTGAGTTATCCGTGCTTCAGTCCCGTGGTGGCATCTGGACAAACTCCAAGATGACACCACCGATTTTATCCGTCTCAAAGTATTCGAAGCCGTGTCAGCTAGAATTTATCTTTGGTGGTGCCACCCGCACGTGTGAGGTATTGCTCAATAGCTACCCTGAGCTCAGCTGGTTTAAATCCAAATGGCCCCAGTCCTCCAGCATAGACCACCCGTCCATCCAGCCCAATGAGGTACAGACGGGTAGGCATGGCTGCGTAGGTTTTGCTTACCACATCGTCCATCTCGTCCACATAAGTCTGGATTTCATACTGCAGATTTACCTCACACCGTACAGCGACAGCTCTTCGTTCCTCGATCGTTTTCGGGTCATACACATCGGTTGCTGCCTTGTACCTCAGGGCCTTAAAAAATTGTCTGGCTATACCTCCTCCAAGCCACCACCCATCCACTGGGTGCGCTTCTCGAATATAGATCACTAAGAACTGCACACAGTCGTGATACCTGGTATAAAGGTCATGGAGATTCACGGTCCCCTTTACGAAGGGCGGTCAGGTATAGCTGCCAAATATGAGAGCCACTGGCTTTTGGCCCCTGAAGTCAGAGAGATGAACGGGATTATCGCCGTTTACATCACGCAACTTGAAATCTGGGGCGATGTCCCCGGCTTTGGGGGCAGTGGCATCGAACTTTTTCTGCCAGGCTTTGTGCTCTTGACGATATTGAGCGGCCTTAAACACTAAATCACCACCTTATACATCGTTTGTATTTACTCAACAATTGATTTGAGGGCAGCTCCAATTTCTCATTTGCTTCCATTAAACCCATTTGCACTCAGTTTAACAAATTAGTAACTAGCTGCGCAATCTGACTTTATGAGCAATTTGAAAAGAAGACTCCCTAGATAAAAGGATGAAATAGATGGCAAATGGGCATTGCATCAAAGGTTACGGCTGTCCTCCCTTGTATTCCTTCCTCTGTATCCAGGCAGCTTTGTCTGGTGTGAGCAGCAGAACATCAATCGGCCCACCAACATTTTTGGGGCGCGCTTGAAACCGCATCGTATCAGTAGTAGTTCTGACAGCATAGATAGCAAGATCTATAGCATCCTGAATCGGCATAGCAGCCCATACTACTGTAGTACTGAGATTCTGATGAGGTACATTCTCATGGTTAGTCAATTGGGGCGGCTTTAATATCCCGGCAATGATGTCACCCTGACCACCCCACGAAGCACCGTAGGCAACTTCGTTTGTCGTTGGCTTTACATTAAGTCTTCTCATTTCATTGCGAGATGCCTGGCAGTAGTAAACGTAAGGTACGCTTATTCCAGCTTCTTTCCTGAAACCAGCTATATGAAAGGCGGTGTTCGCCTTAGGAAATCTTTGCCCTATAAATTCAAGCAATTTTTGAGCCATTGAAGGTACGTCATCTTCATCCGCCAGCCTTTCCTCCTGAAATCTTTTTATGTGACTTTCGATAGTGACTTTAGCCAGGATTGATTCCCCGAAGGTGCTTATTCCCACCCCGTGTTTCGGCAGCAAAAAGATCTTGTAGACGAAATCAGAGCTCACTGTCTCCACGTCCGGCAGTTTTCTGCCGTCTTTAGCCTGCCTGTGGATGGTGATTGATTGACGGCTGTCTGATGCCATGACGATGCCTTCAGGAACATATACGGTAATTACAAAGGACACCTCATCGTCTCCTCTTCCACCTCTGGGATAATTGGCGATTCCCCGGCACGACGGCACCTGGAGATTAGCCGAATGCCTTGAATGGTTGAGTTAACTCCAGCCATTTAAGCCTTAGACCCATATACGGCAGTGGGACATCAAAGACTTTTGCCATCCTGGGCACATCTTCGCATTCTGGCCATCTTTCTATCACCCATTTCCTGGGCATCATAACACACATAGCGAAGTAGTCAGCCAGGGCTTCGTTGAAATTGTTTCCGTCGGATTTCGTTTTCTTAAACACCGGGCTGCCGTTACAGTGAGCCATTATGTGGAAAGCTTCATGGAACAGGGTGTGTCTTTTTATCTCTGGTTCGTCGTTACTATTGAGGTGTATTACCCATCTATCACTTAAAGACCAGATAGCACCATGATAGAATTTAAGCGGTACCTCGCGGATCTCTGTGGAGCGCTTTCTGTCAAAAAATCCGGCGAGCTTGCTTGGCACCGGTGGGGATCGAACTCCTTGCATCTCCAGAAATCGGTTGGCCAGTTTGTTAACCAGATAAAACGGCGTGCCTGGTCGTTGTTCCCGGCTGTCCGTTAAAATTACACTGTCGAGGTCAAGTTCTGAATCAACATCAAGTAATCGCGTGACCTCGGAGATATGCTCAGCAGCACACCACTGCCCTTGCTTCCTGTATATGCACCTGTCATACAAAGGGCAGTTACTGCCATCTCCTCTGCAGACCATGTCCCACAACTGCTGTTCCCATTTAGGAAGTTCTTCCTTCATCGGGTAGGACCCCCTCTACCCCGTCGGCGCTCGATCAGGTCTTCAATCATGGTAACTATGTCTTCGTCAAGCTCGTTCGGATACTTCCTCGACGCATACTCACGAAACTCGGGCCAATCAACCGGACTTTTATTGGGTATCTGAGGTAAATGCCCGACAATAGACAGAATCTTGACCAGCGGCACACCGCTGTATTTAGCCAGTTTGCGGCAGGATTTGGTAGTGGGGATATCCTTGCAGGAAAGCCAGCGGCTGACAGTGGCATGGCTGATACCCAAATCGGCCGCCATCTGGCTCGGTCGCCGCGACTGCCGTCTCATCACTTCGTGTAAAAATGATACCAGAGGGACATCTTTTGTGCTCATGAGTAAATTTTACACAATATATCACAGCTTGTCAATAGCCTGCAGATTTTTTACAAAAAATTTCCGGCGCTGGGAAAAATATTGATGATAAGAATTTCTAAAAAATTTGGCGAAACCCCTTGACAAACCTCCAGGCAGTGCTATAATTGTCCGCATGAGGACATAGTTCGACCGCATAAGAACTATAGCCTGGCTGCTGCAGGAACTGCAGGGAGAGAGAAGTTGACAGCCGCAAATTTTTGTTGCAGAAACCTTCGCCATCTGGCGAATTTAATAGAGGAACGAAGAGGAGGTGCTTATGGTGCCGTAATCTTAGGAGTCCTAACCTTTTGTCTGGGTCTATCTCTTGGTTCTACTGTTACAATAGCCCAAGCACCACCAAATGTCTTAATCGTCGGCTGGGATGGGGTCCAGAGGGGGCACTTGAAGGAGATGATTTCAAAAGGGGAAGTGCCTAACCTGATGCAGTTGGCTTCTGAAGGTAATCTGGTTGCAATTGATATCTTAGGCAATACCGAGACAAAACCAGGTTGGGTTACTGTATTAACTGGCTACTTTTCTGAAAAGCATCGAGTTCGTGGTAATTATCACTGGGAAACCATACCAGTTGGTCTTACGATTTTGGAACGGTTGGAAGGATATTACGGTGATGAAAATATATTCACAGCTATGCTCCATGGCAAACAGGGCAATATGAACGGCATGGAAGAACGCTGGATACCGGTTGACGGATGGACAAAACCAAACCCACCGCACACTGCGAAGATGCGAGAAAAGGATAGTATTCAGTACTGGTATGTTCCCAGACAGCAATATTTCTACACGAAGGATAACGTAGACTTATTTAAATCCTACTTGTCTAAAGGGTCGCCTTTAGACAATATGAATGGGAAAACAGGCGAGTATACCTTACAAGTTATGGATGAGTATTCTGGTAGTGAGCAATTCGCTATATTTGTCCAATTTAATTCTCCCGATAAGGTTGGCCATAAACGTGGCGAGAACTCACAGGAATATACCGACGACATCATATCGTTGGATTACTGGCTTGGCAGATTTGTAGAAAAGCTAAAGGAACTGGGCGTTTACGAGAATACACTCATCTATGTGACATCTGACCATGGCTTTAATGAAGGAAAACGTACGCACAATGATGCACCATTTGTTTTCCTTGCTACCAATGATGAAAGCGTGATGAGGCGTGGCTACTTGGTTGATATTGCTCCCACGATATATGAAAGCCTCGGTATCAATTGGGAAGAGTTTGAGCCTATACTGGATGGGCGCCCATTGAACGAGCCTTACAATCCGCCAACTTGGGATTAGGTGAGTATAGCAGTATCCTGGTAGTGTGGAACCTGTGTTTGCCATCCTGTCTGCTCATGCAGATATTTAGCAAAGCTAACTGCAGCCATTTCTTCACCGTGGTTGACAAAGACGCAGCGAGGTGGCACATGCATATCGGATAGCCAAGCTAATAACCCTTCGCGGTCACTATGGGCGGAGAAGCCATCTATTTTAACAACACGCGCCCGTACTGGATAAGTATTCCCTAACAGTCGGAGTTGTCTTGCACCACTCAAAAGTTGTCGGCCCGGCGTCCCCTCTGCTTGATATCCTGTAAACAGTATAGTGCTCTCTGGCCGAGAAATGTTATTTGCCAAATGATGCTTAATGCGACCACCAGTCACCATACCACTACCAGCTATAATTATGACACTTCCCTTAATGGAGTTGATTGCCTTGGACTCCTCCGTAGTCTGCACCATTTTCAAGTTGTCAAAATTAAAAGGTGAATTCCCCTGATGTAAATGCTGCATCATTTCCTTATCAAAGAGTTCAGCGTGATGCTTAAAGACCTCAGTAATGCGTATTGCCATCGGGCTGTCCAGGAAAACAGTTGTCGGTGGAATCTCATCATGCAGGAATAGATTGTTAAAATGGTAGAGTAACTCCTGGCTGCGCTCCAATGCGAAGCTGGGTATAATGATATTACCGCCGGCCCTTACTGTCTCATTGATACGGTCACGCAATTGTGCTTGAATGTCGATGCTCCTGTGTTCGGAATGGGTGCGATTACCATAGGTTGACTCTATGACCACGTAATCTGCTTCATGGAAAATAGCTGGGTCATTTATAATAGGGCGGTCTGGTTCGCCAACATCACCGGAGAAAATGATACGGCGTTTCTCACCGCCGACGGTTATATTAATTGTCACAGTTGCGGAACCCAGTACATGGCCGGCCTCATAGAAGCACCCTTTAACACCTTCTTTCACTGTAACGCAATCACCATATTCTACAGCAGCGAAATGCGGTACAACCGCCTCAGCATCCTTGACGGTATATAGTGGCAATTCTGGATACGGCCCACGGCGTCTTTCACGCCGATGACGCTTTGCCTTGTAGATAGCATCTTCTTCCTGCAGGTGTGCAGCGTCAAATAGTATGATTTGAGCGATCTCGGCAGTTGCCTGAGTGCAGTATATCTTACCTCTATAACCGTCACGCACCAGCTTTGGTAACAGGCCGCAGTGGTCGAGATGGGCATGAGTTAAAAAGACAGCATCGAGGGTCTCAACACTGAATGGGAACGGGTGCCAGTTCCTATCTTGATACTTGCGTTCCTGATACAACCCGCAGTCTATCAGCACACGTGTGTCAGTGGTCTCCAATAGACAGCAGGAGCCAGTGACATTGCGCGAAGCACCAAAGAACGTGACTTTAGCTAGCATCTGTCGTTAAATCCGTACATTACCACCGTCAAAAACGCGTCTACTTCAGCCATTGTTAACTATACCCGATGTTGCATGCCTACTAAACCAGGATTATAGTAGATTATGACTTCTAATACAATCCGGCAAAGTGTTTAGTGTAGTGAGGGTCCTTGTCAAAACCGGGTCGGCTACCCAAAGTACCCATCACGGAGTTATCCCAATGCTGCTGACGGCTCAATATGCCTTTCGGTTTTTCACCCCTTCCCCAGCACCGCTTTCACGCTAAGAAATGTCGAATAGCTCAGGGCTTCCCTTGACATGGCGCCGTTCTTTAGCTACACTGGACAAAGTGCTTTTCGGAGATTCCACCTATGAAATGCCCTGTTTGCAAGAGTTTAATGATAGTCGTTGAACATGAAAAAATCGAGCTTGACTATTGCCTGAACTGCTCTGGAGTCTGGTTTGATGCCGGGGAGCTGGAGCTTTTACTGGAGACCATGGAACTGGAAGGAACCAGCCTGTCTCTGGATAATATCCTCACCTCACCTGAAGCCGAGTCAGCAGAAAAGAAGCGAAAATGCCCAATCTGTGGCAAGAAAATGAAAAAGGCGACAGTGGGTCATGAACCCGCGGTGCTTATTGACGCCTGCTCATGGGGAGATGGGCTTTGGTTTGATAGTAGAGAGGTTGGCCAGTTGATAACACAGCTACCCGACAAGCCGTCCGAGAAGTCAGATTCGCAGGGACGTGTCATCACCTTCCTGGGAGAAGTGTTCAAAGCCCAGGACTAATCCTGATCAGAAGAAGCAGGCGGAATAGCGTATTCCTTTATTGACAATTCTGACGGTTTATTACGTTTGACTTTCCGTGAGTCATTGACAACCGTACAGTTGAAGATTTGACTATTATCAATACTAAACAAGGAGGAGGGGAAATGACCGTCTCATTTGTAGTATCTAAGCCAAATCCAATGAGAGGGGGGGGAGAATAATGAAACTCAAGATATTAAGCTGCTTAATCTTAGTAAGTCTTGTTTTGGGACTGGTAGCCTGCTCTGGCCCCCAGGACGAAGAGGGGTCACTGGAAGTCAGTGGAGCTGCCATTGACGTGCATACCCACCTTATGAGCCAGGCGCTCACCGACGGCTTAACTGGAGGAGGCGTACCGGCATCCACTGCTGACGATCTAATTGCTCATCTTGACGAGGCCAACGTCCAGAAAGCCATCGTGCTCTCCCTT
>SDBT01001648.1_pt1 | contig 39676 bp, 32 predicted proteins | sample 2277101 | NCBI WGS metagenome assembly SDBT01 (sample SAMN10404973, study PRJNA504765) | marine sediment metagenome | isolation source: marine sediment core GS10_PC15, 103 cmbsf | place: Arctic Ocean: Southern Knipovich Ridge | collected 2010 | reverse complement strand
GAGGTTGTTACATCATATGATTTATCTGATGTCATTGTTATCACCTCAAATAGAGATTTTTTCTGTCTAATTGAAAAATCTCTAAGAAAGAGCATTTTAAGAGCCAGCTTAAATGATAATGTAAAAGAGAAATTGGCTTTACGGAAATTGGATTATATCCCTAAGTACTTTCTTTTACGGTCGTAGTATTTGTGCTTATCCAGAAATAATTCTATGAAATATGCATTTTTTTCTTTTGTTAGTATTGCTCTTATCTTATTGTCGCTTGACTTATAGATAAACGCTATAAGGTTCTTAAACTTTTTACACGGCTCTGGCCTTTGAATTCCTGAATAGCACCCCATCACCCAATTTAAGATTATTTTCTGCTTATCTTCTGTGATATTGTTTATTACAACATTCACATGGCCATCAAAATTAATATTTGCATCAAGTATTTTTCTGACCTTCTCTTTAAATTCTTCAGCTTTCAATTGAGACCACCCTGTTAAAAGCATCCATAACATCAATATAATAAGTTTTATGCTGTTTATACTCTTTCATCAACCCCCCATAGGAGGATATCATACTCTTCATGGCACTTAAGGCTTCTTTCCTGTTAACACCTACTGAAACGGTATTTACAAACATATTCTTTATTATTTCTTTAGGGTTTTTAAGCTTAACTATACTATTAACTTCATTTCTTAGGTCTAATGAGTCTGGTATTGGGGTATTGCCAATAAAAGAAGCCTGCAACAAAAATTCCCTTAATGTTGACCTAATCCCTTTGAAATTATTGTCTAAATCGCTGAATAATTCCTGATAAAGGGATATAAAGGTGCTGATATTGGCTTTCTCTTTCAAATGGTGCTGCACTATCTCTTTATTGGATATGCAGAGTTTTCCTACACTTTTAAAAAATAAAGAATTGTAGACATCCTCTGTAAAATAATTTATGTGAAATTTCCCCATGTTATAATCTTCTTTTTCGTATTTGGATATAATGAATACGTCTATATCATTGTAGTCTTGGCTATACAGGAAGCTCCCGCTTAATATTATGTGCTTGTTCCTGAATTTTCTTGAGAGCCGATTTAAGTATTTGCCTGCCTGTTTTAGTCTATGTGGCATAATCTTTTCGCTCCCATACACGAATAATCCTTTTGTTTCCTTTTTAATGATTTTACTTATTGCGTTCATTTTTTTTGATATCACTCTTGAAAACTCGTTTTTTTCTGAATCAGTCATTTTCCTGCTGGAAAACTTCCTATTAATGAGGTCAAATTGATGTTCAGTGAATAGTACAGGTACTATGTCTTTTCTTATCTCATTGAAATGCTTTAAATTTATTGAATAACCTAATTTTCTCATAATAATACATAAGAATATTATTATATTTATAAATCTTTCTATTTTATAGGGCACCTCAATAGTCTTCTGGCAACATCGCTGTCAATTTATTATCCCCATTCCTAACAAACCACACTGACTTGATTTTATCATTCCCCTTGATTACAAAGAAGTCCTTATCATTATCCCCTCCAAATTTATTATTATCATAGATATCTTTAGCTTGTTTCATAAGCCTTTCAAGTATATCTAATGGCTCTGTAAGAATACAGTTCACACACCTTTCTTCGATATAACTCCATAAGTTTGTTGTTAGTATGTTGCATTCCTCAAAAGTCTTAGATGGGTTTTTCATCAAAACGCCGTCTTCAATGGCCTGTTCTTCGGTATAAACAGAGATTGGCTCTCCAAAATACTCTTGGATTGATTCAGCCATTTAACCCTCTTGTTTTTCCTCCCTTTTTTTGTCATGCAGCTCGAACACCTTGTCTGTAATATCTCTATTGATTTGTGCTCTTATCTGATTAAGCTTTTTATTTACGTCGCCTAGCATTTGCTGGCGTAATGTTGGTATTCCCATATTTATCACCTCGATAAAATTTTCTACAGAATGTAATGGAAAATTTTTGAGAATTCTAAAAAACATCAAAGTCAACTATTATACCTGCCTTAATTCTATCATTAATCTGTTGCCTAAGCTTTTCTGTGTAGTTTATTCTTTCAAGAAGCTGGGTGTTTCCACTTTTGAAGTATAGTCTTATATTAAGAGGCATTTTTCCTGCATTTAGTACATATTCTGGCATTCCTCTGATACTTTGTTGCTATAAACCTAAATATGTTTTCACATCTCTTGCAGAATCTTGACTTGAAGTTGTATTGGAATCTAAAATAGTTTATTCTCTTGCTGACTGTTCTCTTGTCTATCTGCAATAGCTCAGCTATCTTTTTCTTAGGATACCCTAAACAGTAATATTCAATAAATTTCTGGTTAAATGTGGCTAAGTCATCAATTGTATATTGTTTGTTTCTTCTGTTGAATTGTTTTGGATGGAATGTTTCTAAATTCTTAAAGCCTCTTCCTCTTAATTCAATACCTAGTCTGTGGAGTCTTTTCCTGACTGTTTTACCACTTAGTTCAATTATTTCAGCTATCTTCTCCGTTGAATGATGATGATTTGTATAAAGCTTTATTATCCTTTGATTTACAGGATTTGATTGAGAGTAATTAAACTTATATCTTTGCAGATTTTTAGGTATTAGAAATTTTAGATGCCTTCTGATGGTTTGTATTGAGCAGTTAAAATAAGAAGCTATGTTCTCGATTAATTGCCCTTGATAATAAAGTTGTTTTAGTTTGTCAGCATCCAGAATTATCCTTTTATGAAAGCCAGGTCTTTTTGGGTTCTTAAAGTCAATGCTTTGGTCATACCAAGCCATTGTAATCACAAATTTTTTCCTTCGTTGAGAAGGGAAAATTGTCAAGGATTGTTTGTTTCTTGTAGACTCCCCCTTACAACTCTGTCATAAATAGCACTTATTTTTTCTTCCGTAGTTAAATCATTCCCTAACGTTAAACTTCTTAAATAACCAGATACAGTAGCATAACCTTTAGCAAAAGCTTTGTTCTTAATCCTTTCTGCTTCTCCCTTACTAACTCGAAATTGTATGGTAAATGTTCTAACCATTCATATCACCCTTTATTTTGATTAACTTCTCTTTAAAAAATAAAAAAATTAACCAACTGGATAATCTGATTCTTCTGCTTCACTACCACCATTAATGTAATCTCTAGCTTCTTCTAAAACCTGTATTGCCTTGTCAATGTCATTGGCACCAAAGGAGTTTGTGTTCTTCCACTCACCATCCTTCTGATAGCTTTTGTTCAGGCTTACTGACCTAAACTCGTTGCCATCTTTGGACTTGTTTTTCCAAACAGTTGCACCAACTAAGCCACTCTTAAATTTCTTTTCTATTTGTCCCATTTTCTTACCTCTTGAAATCCCCTCTTTGGAGAATTTCTTTCTATGAAAATAAGAAGAAATATCTCAAGCAACAGCCAACCCCTGTAAGAAGTCTGAAGTATTGGTGTTGTGTCTTGCCAGTTTTCTTTCTATTGCTTCTATCCTTAAGTCAAAGGATTTTTCAGGTATTTGAGTGATTAATGGATCATCTTGCGATGCCAGATAACCTACTTCCCTGAACTCGAACTGTTCTGCCATAGGAAGCAACTCATCAATCAGAAAGTAGTATTCATCATCGCTAAGAAAGTCAAGAATGTCATAATTAGCTAGTACTGCATTTAAGTTTTCAATAACTTCATCTGTTTCAAACTCAAACTCAAACACCTTTATGTACTCAACTATCCTATGTATCTTGTATTTATTTATCATTTACATCGCCTCCTGATGCGAAATTTTTTACTTCACTCAAAAAGGAAAAAATTCTGAACCTGGGTTTGAGTTAGATAGAAAACAGTTTTAGCCGACCTGTAAGGGGAAAGATTTAAATTAGAGTTTTTGAAGAGGAAACTCCTTTTAAAGCTTTAGGCGTGAAGAAATTGTAATTAGAAATGCTTGTGATATTTTCATCTCCTTAAAATGCACACCTAATAACTATAGCCTTAGACAGCTCACACTACCCTTACACTAAACTGCCTTGAATCCAACAACCTATCTCCATCATATAAAGTAACGTTAAAATATATCAGCCCTTTTCTTTTAGTATGAACAACCCATTCAATGTTTCTTCCATCAAAAGCTGATTCACCATCTTTAGTGTAAACATCAGAACCGTTGATGTAGGTCTTTAGGCCCTTAACGCTTGGCAATCTTTTTTCACTCAACTCATAATGAATATGGAAGCTGTTAGTTCCTGTTATCTCTGGAAACTCGAAGTTTACCAATTTTACTGTATTTTTGTATTGGGTTGCTTCCTGTGCATCTAGACCGACCAAAAGGGTCAAGGAAAAAAGAAGCACTGTAATAACCGATGTTGCGGCTATTACTGCTAGCTTTTTTCTCACAATCCTCTTTTTTATTTGCTCCTGAAAGCCGAAACCGCAAAAGTTACAATATGGTTGGTCTTTGCTTACGTCAGCTTTACAGGATTTGCAAACCTTACTTAATGATGTACCACATGATGAGCAAAACTTACTTCCTGCTTTGTTATGAGCACCGCACTTGCAGACGATTAGGCCGTATCTTACTTCACCATATCTTTCCTTGTTATATTTCTTAATGGCCTTGACAATGCTGAACAAAATAATAAAATAAATTATTACGTTAACATACGGAATAAAAATAAGTGGTAAAAATAGCAAAGTCTTTTTCCATTTTCCAATGTAAAGGAAGCTGAATGGGCCTGTGAAAACTGCCAGTAAAAAACCAATAAAACTACTTTTATTTTTTGCCATAATCTATTAGATATGGCTTTAATATTAATAAAACTAATCCTTCTACTCCCAACTACTCCCGTAGTAATATCCCTATATAATACAAAATCTATCTCCTTTTGTTTAGGTGGTATTGGTCTCATGTCGGCTCTCCTTGGGTCTCCACATACAATCAGGTGCAATTTATGTGCTTTTATGCGCAAACGCTGTTTTCAGCCTTTATTCGCTGAAAGCACCCATCTTTATGTGCATTTTATGTGCCCGTCACCTGTTCTGCCAGATAAGCTTGCGGATTATGGGAATGGACTGGGCTAAAGTACATACGTAACCTTTACCGGATTTGATATTCTCATAATATTTCAGTTCATTGTATTTGCATGCAATTATCCAATGATCAGCTGTATCTTCTAGTTTGCTAATCTTTGATGTTATCTCATGCTTTCTTTGAACACTTGATTGAATCTCAACAAAGATTCTCTTACCATTTGGTAAAGGAATCATAACATCAGTTTCCATGTTTGTCTTTTTGTCTTTAAACTCAAGTTGTGCCTGTGAAAAGGATTGAAGGTAAAGGTGTTTGTAAGTTAAGTGTTGCAGAGTTTCTTTGCCCTGAATCTTTCCCAGAACAGTAATGCGCTTCCCATAGAAATTAACAACATCATTCGGGGATTCTTTGTAGCCAAGTGAGCTAAGTATTGAGATGTCTTCTTCTGAAAGATTCTTTCTGAGATGAAGCCTTTGCTCTGTTAATTCCTTTACCTTTTCCTTGCTTTCTTTTTGGGTTCCTTTCTTTTCGCTTATCTCTTTAGCAACTTCCTTCTTTGTCTTTACCTTTTCTTCTTTCTCTTTCAGATAGTTCTTCATCCTTCTGCCAATTCTTTCATACAGTTCCTCTTCCCGCTTTGTTAAGTGAAATGGTTTTGTATGGTAAGGGTGATTTCTGTAATAGCTTTCAGCTTTCTTGGTTATGTCATAATCTTTTTCTGCTTTAATCCTTACACTCTCATTAATCATTATAGAGCCGTCTTTTGGCATTATATTCTTCTTGCCCCTTAAAAGCCAGAATTCTAAGAGCTTATCCGCATTGATTCTTATTTTCCTTAGCTCTCTCTTTTTATTCTGCTCATCTTTTATTGTTTCCTTAATCTTTTTCTGTAAATCCCTTGGGTATTTGCTAAGTATTGATTTCTTTAGCCCCTCATCAATAATCTTCTTAGCCAGAAGAGGTATTGCCTCTTTAACATTAGTTTCATAAGCCAAATCCTTCTTAAATAATTCCTTGAGGCTTTCTTCCCTAAGCTTTTCCTCCTCCTGCTCGTACATCTGTATGTCGTTAGGGTTTGTTGTAATCAACTTGTATGTTTCTGGGTCTATCTTTATCTTAACTTGGAATCTTTCTTTGTTCCATATAAGGATACCTTCTCCAGTTCCGCTATGCAGAAGTATATCCTGCTCTTTGTCATTCAAATCGAAAGTAGATGCAGTTTTCCTTAAAAGATTCTTTTTGCAGCCCATAAGGTAGTTAAACATTAAATTTCCTAGCAGAGTTTCACCTTGCTGACAATTATTTAGCTGGCCTAAATCCTGCAATACCAGCAGCATTCCTGTATTGGACTTTCTAACTAGAACAATCATTGTTGACAGAAAATCAGCCAGCACTTCATTCTTCAGCCACAAAGATGCTTCTTCTAAAACAATTAGTGTTTTATCCCTATTGCCCATAGCTTTTGCTTTCACAAAGTTCATAACAATAGCAGTCAATGTTTCCTTAATCTGGGAAGGGGTGTTTTTGAACTCAAACACAGTAAATGAATTATCAAGGCTTAGCTCTGTACCTTTTTGGTCAATGAAGGAATACATGCCATCACCTGTAAACCTTGACAGCCTGCTTAATAGTGCTTCAATACTCATCCTGGCGTTTTCTGATTTTGCCTCCCTGAATAATTTCTTTAAGGCTATCTGTAATTTGTCAAGCCTTGGCGGCTCCTTTTTCCATGATGCTGAATTATCGGCAGTAATGCCGACCATATCAAATGCCATTAGAATAGCTTTCTCAAGCCAGGGCTCTTGTGCTTTAGTTATTCCCTGCTCTCCTCCAAGCATGACACTTAAAATATGCTCAATGGCAAACACATCCTCAAGAAAGCTTCCTGTACGCAGCCCCATGATAGCTGGAATGTTTTTAGAATCTTTGCTGAATGAAATGTAAGTTCCTTTCTTCTTCTCGCACATTCTTTTGTATTCTGGCTCAGCCCCAAATGTAGCTGCTGGGTCAATAATTATTATCTTAGTTCCCCTGATTGTGTTCTCTTGATCAATGAATACCTTTAGGCAAAAACTTTTACCTGTGCCCGTGCTTCCAAGAAAAAGTCCTGAGAAGCTCTCCTCGTTCCACATGCATCTTGCAATAGGGAGGTTGTTCGGGCCCCACCCAAGTAAAATGCCTTGCTTTTCATCAACATCATAGAAAGGGCTTGAAAAAGGGAATGAAGCGGCTAATGCATCATCAGGAACTAATATTCCTTTATCATTTACATAATTAATTGATGTTGGAATAACAGATTTAAGCAGCTGCTGTTGATAGTTTGTTGTAACCTTTGTTATAATCCCAAATGATTTTAATGAGGATTGGATTTTGTTTGATAAAGCGGTTGTATTGTCTGCTGTAATGCCTTTAGAAACTAAATGTATGTTGGTTCTGTAGAGCTTATAGCTTCCTTTCGATATGTTCTTTAAATTCTCTGTTAACTCCTCCATTTTCTGCTCTAATATAGGATTTGTTTCTCCTCTTGATTCATACATGTAGATATCGCTTCTTACCTTTCTTAATTCATTTGTTAGGTATTGTTGTAGTGCCTGAACACTTGATGGCTCTATAAAAATGGAATAATCAACATCGCTTCTCTCTCTTGTCATTCCTGAAAGCCAGTCTTCTGTTACTGTTTCTGGCAGGCCAACGCAGGTCATGCCTTGATAATATTTAGAGCCAACCTGTATGAAGTAGGGTTTTGTATCTACAAACTCTGGCTTGATTAAGGTAGTGAGCATCTGCTGTTGTGAAAAGGTTCCAGTTTCTTCGCTTTCCTTGTATTGAATCATGTCTTCTTCAAATACGACCTCTTTCTGCTTTTTTAGGTTTTCAAGAATCCTTAGCTTTTCATAATTAGGCAGTCCTTTGAAGAATGGCTCTAGCTCTGATATGTAAACTAATTTTTTCTTCGCTATCTGGTTATAGATTTGCCCTGATATAATGTCTACTTCTCTTTTCCCCAATAAGAATGCCTTTGCTTTTCTGAATATCGCCATCCTACCTTATAGAATAGGAATCAATTAATAAAGACTGGTTCAGAAAACTGGAATATAGTCCGGGAAAGCTGGACAAAAAGGAAAATGGGAGTTTTTTAGATATCACTGCTTTTAGAAGCTCTTCTAGAGGCTTACCTACTCCCAAAATTTAGGCATTTCAATATGTTAAAACCCCTAAATTTGTGTGAGTTCGTTTAATAGATGCTAAACAAAATCGTTCCCCATAATTAAGAAAAGAATTATAGTCTGCTTCGCAGTATGCATGAGGGAACGACTCTGCGCCAGCCCTTCGGGACGTTGCACTCTGGCTTGGTCTGGATAATTCCTGAATTAAATTGCACAACCTTTCAGGCATTGCACAAACCAGACTCGTCTAGCAAACGTTAATCGGTTCGCTCACTTGCAGTTCTCTCTCCCAAAGAATATTTTTAGCTCTGAAGTTTGTGGTCTGCCTCAAACTTCGAGAAAAATATCCCTTCGATTAACGTGGATGTTAAACGCAATATTTGAGTTGCCTCCTACGAGAAAATCGCGGAGGTAAACCGGAAATTCTAACGGTTGCGTCTTTCGCTTAATCACTCCAATCTGAAATTAAAACTTCAGATAACACGCGATTAAACGGCTACACTTCGTTTCGACCCAAATTTTTACTTACTTTAAAAAAAATAAAAGAACGAGAGAGAGGCTAAAAACTTAATTTTACGAAAGATTTATTTATGAATAACAAATATCTATTAAACGAGGGTAAATTTCAATGTTTGAATATCTAATCACAAGAGGGAGAAATAAACAAGTAAATACTCAGTTAGAAAAGTTTAATCCTGCTAAGTTTGCTAGATTTTTTCCAGGTAAACAACAAAATGTCCCTTTTAATACTCGAATAAATTTGTTCCAACTTGCTTATCAAATGCACTTATCGAAACCAATGAGTAAAATTAGTGATTCTAAAAGAACAAAATTCAAAGACTATCTCCCTTATATTAGGAGAATTACTAACACAGCACATCTTAATTTTAATATTGAAGATATGAGCGGAGAATCAAAGCAACAGGCTTCTGCAATTATAGGTGAAGCCATAAGTAGGTGCCTAATAAGTGAATTATTTGATATTCAAGAAAATTTAACAGAGAAAATTAAAGGATCTAAAACTCGTCCAGATTTTGAATCAATAACTAATAATGGTGAAATAATTATATGTGAATCTAAAGGAAGTTTTAATCGTGTTCCTCAACTTGAGATTGATAAATCATTAAAACAAAAAAAATCTCGTAACGGGAACCTTAAAATCGCAGCTATTAATAACATAGGCAGATTAAGTAGGTTAATTGACCCCCCTGTAAATAATGCGGAAAAAGATAGATTCTCTACACTTATTACTAAAACTAATCACTACATTCAAGTCTTTAAATTGGCAGGGCAACAAGAGCTAACAAAATATTTTAAATTAATGAAAAAAAGATTTGAAAACAATAATATGACAGATTTTCCTGAATTTTCAGATAAACAAAAATTATGGTTTAAATTAAAATATGAGAGACAAAGAATTGAAGTTAATGGCAAACATTTTATTGGGAAGGTAGAATTTGTAGAGGATAATAAAATAATGTTTGTGGGATTTGATGAACAATTGCTCAATGTAGATACATTTGAATCATTTAGAGATTATGGTGAAACATATTTAGATTATGATGATAATTCTACAACATTTATTTCTAAAGATGGCATTTGTTTTATTGAAGCAAATAAGAATCGTCTACGACACTTGTTTCCAGATATCTCTGCTGACGAAATAAAAAACTATCAAGAATCGACATGGTTATCCGATATTGACAATATGGGCGAACTAGAATTCTCAAATTATTTTGCATATATCCTTCAAGAAAGTGGGATTGAGTTTCAGAGAGAACAGAAAATAGGAGAATATTGGGCTGATTATGTAATTAATTATCATGGAAAAAAATACTACCTAGAATTAAGATTATTCAAGTCAAATGATCAATTAATTTATCGTGATGAAAAAGGCTCATTACTTGAAAATAAATTTCACATGAAAATACTAAAGGAATCTCAACATAAGAAAATTGAATTTTTGCCAAATATTGATCTTAAATATCAAATCTTAATAACAAATAAAGACAGGAGATTAATACAAATTCCAGAGACTATTGCTGTATTTGATCGTAACGAATTAAAAAAACTTCTAAGAAATAAAAATCACTTTAGAACCTTTTTATCTCATCTAAACTGATTGCACAAAAAACAATATCACTCAAATTAAAATACGTTCCTATTAATATTTAAACTATTTTTAAAAAACAAAACTTCTTTTCCATCCTTAACTTTATTCACAAAGTGCTTCAAACTAAAATTTTCATTCTTTTCTACCCAATTATAAAGTTGATTTATTTCCTCAGTATCATCATATGATACTATCCAAGCTGCATTACCTATAGTCCGTATTGCTTCTGATAAGTGTTTATGATCATTATATTCATAAGAATTGAGATACAGACATGAACCTTTCAAATAATAGGGGGGATCAAAATAAAATATAGTATTTTCATCATTTGATTTTCTCTTTATTCTTTTGATTAATTCTAAAGCATCTAAATTATATAACTTTATCATATTCTTTTTTTTCGCAATTTTTTTAATTTTTTTAATAATATCTACTTTATTAAATCGACAATCTAGCTTATAATCTCCCTTTTGCTCATGACCGCCAATTGGCCCAGCTGTAATTATACCAGAAAAATTAGTCCGATTTAAAAAAAGAGTTGAGAAACCCAATTTTAACAAAGGTTGCCTTTTCTTATTATATTGTATCTTTTTTTGAATTTTCCAAGTTTCGAGATTAATTTCTGTTTCTTTAATAAGTTTACATAACTTATCTGTATACTTTAAGACAGAATACCAAAATGCATATACTGACCGATCATAATCATTTATGGTAATCTGTTTAACCCTATTTTCCATAAGTAAAAAAAGAGCTACAGAAGCGCCACCCGCAAACGGCTCAATATAATGTCCATCAATATCATTATCAATGCAAATATTTGAAATAAATTCTGCCAATCGATTTTTTCCTCCAGGATATCTTAAGGGTGAATAAAACATTTTCATTTTATTTTTTATGTGTGATTTCTAACATTTTTCCAATTATAATAGACATAGCAATTGTTTGTTCTATATTTGAAGCATTAGAATAATTATGGGCCCCAGTATGTAGTAAAGATGGCAAATTCTCTTTTGTAATATTATTGCCACTTAAGGTTGTTTTTTGATCTTTGCTAAGTTTTATTTTCCCATCATCAAAATAGGATTTAATGTATTCGTTAATGTCCTCTTTTTGATTTGTTTTTGTAGAATCAATTAATAACCTTAGAGCCATTCTAATTAAATTAGGAAATGTATTTGATAATTTATCTTTATTCTTTTCATAATAATGATACAAGTCTGCTATATCCCTATAAAGATCATTAGTTACTCCGTCTTTTAGACGTATGCTTCCTCCAAATAAAATGTTTTTTTTACTATTCTGGCGTTTTGTTTTTCTAGTTAGAGAAGGTTTAGATTCTTCTTGCTTATAATTTACAGGTTTTGTATCGGCTTTATTGAATTTTTTTATTTTTCCTTTAAACTCCAAAATTTCATCTAAATGTTTTTTGATTTTATATTTATCATCTCCTCTTGAACTTATAACTTTGTTAATTTTTAAATCGGCAATTTTGTTTAAAATATCATTTGCCAGTTCTTCATCATAAATGGAGATTAAGTTATCTTTTGTATCAAATGAAAAACCAACTTCTTTTAATTTACCCTCGGTTAAAATATTATTCTTCATGATATTTTCATTTAGTTCGGGATTTTTACTAATTAAACCAGTAGCTTCTTCAAATTTTAAAAATACGCTTTTCCCCTTTTTCCTAAAATTATGTTCAAAATAATCTCTTTCTAACTGTCCCCAAGATCCATTAGTAACGTGTTTTCTTTCAATATTTGTTAATGCAGTTTCTTCATTGCAAACATTACAGGGGATATCCAATAGATTTTTCAGAATTTCAGGTTCGGAAGAGGGAAATAATTTGCTTTCTATTGCATAACTCCAATCAGGATTCTGTAAATACTTCAAAATTGCAATCCTTCTATTTCCATCATAAACAAAATATTTATTATCTTTTAACACAACGGTGGGTAACTCGCTAAAGTCATAATGGCTGCCCATATCAGATATCAATTTGGAAATATTCCATTTTTTATTATTGTCATTTATGGCTCTTTTTATTATTTCAAAATCGCTAATATTGGAGTCAATAGGGTCTCTTGGATTTTCAGTCCAAAGACGAAGATTTGAAACTGGTATGGTTTCAATTTTCTGTTTTATTATATTTTTCTTCATTTTGATGTTTTTCTGTTGTTATTCCTTAGATTAAACTATAAATATGTATAAACCTTTCGTTTTTATACTCCTTCTTTAGGATAAATTAGCATTCTGGGATAAATAGTGTTCTTTTTCAAAAAAAGAACCAAAAATAGCCTCTCTCTCGTTCTAACGAACATATAGACTTTTACGAAGTAAAATAAATTTATTAGAAATAATATATTTTATTTTTTACTTGATTTTTCCCTATGGTCATCTCTACATAACATTTGACAATTTTCATCTATAGTTTTTCCACCTTCACTCCAAAGTTTAATATGGTCTGCTTCCATTTCTTCTATTTTGAAATGTTTTTTACATTTTGGGCAAATGCCTTTTTGTCTTTCATATGCCTTTCTTTTATCCTTATCTTTAAATGCTCGGATATTTAGATATCTTTCATCCCTAGTTAAAACATAAAGATATATACCTTTATGGTTCGTAACGTCTTCATCTTGCATTAATTTGGATATTTCTGTTTCTAGTTTTTCTGGATCTAATTTTTTATTCTTGAACTTATTATATAACTCTCCCCACTCAATCCCTTTCATTTCCGTTCTATAATTAGGGAAAGTCTTTCTTACCCATTCAATTACTTTTTGGAAATATTTCCATAATCCATCTGCATTTTTGTCGTGTTGATGTTTAGACATATATTCTTCAATTTTTCCATTATTAATCCATGATAATACAGTTTCCAAAAGCTCTTGTCTGATTGGTGAACCTTTCATCAATTGCCCTCTATCCCCCCCTAAAGAATGTGCGGCGCAATTTGTTTTGCTAAAATGCAACTTAGCATCTGAAAGCCAAGGTCCAGTGTATACTGAATTAAGAAGTTCCTGTTCAGTTAATTTTTCTCCAGCTATATTAACGATTCTAAACCAATCTAATTTTTCTCTTTCTTTTCCTTCGCAAAAGTAGATCATTAATTTATAATTTAAGATTTTGTTTTGTTCATCTTTTGTTAAACTATGAAAGTATTTTTCGTTTATTGAAAAATCTCCTGCAACATATTGAGCAATACTAATAGTTCTTTGTTGTCCATCTAAAACTTCAAAATTCCTATCGGACTTTTTTACCCAATACATTATGTTTAATGGAAAACCTTTTCTTACTGTTGCTATTACTTCATCTCTTTGCTTACCTGTATATACAAATTCTCTTTGGTATTTTGGACGAATATCAAGTTTTCCACCATAGGCAGTCACACCCTCTTCAGCACTATCTATATAATCCTTTACTACTTCCTTGATTGGTATTTCTTGTAATTCTATTTTCATTTTTTGACACTCTTATTTTTAATAACAATACGAACATATGTAGGCTTACCATTTATTGCTCCATCCTTATCTTTAATAAGTCCATGTTCTTTATATGGTACTTTGTCGTTTAATCTAATATCATTAGAGCTTATTATTTCAAATTGTTTAGGATTATATTTATTAAGAAAAGTAATTGGTACTCCCATTGCCTCCTTATAATCAATCGGAATATCATTGGTTTTTGAAACTTCAATTGCATCATAATTGTCGTAATGGGGGTATTCATTGGGATTATATTTTTTGTATAAAATGAGTTCTTCATGACGCTTTGCATTATCAAGATTTGTAAACCAACAAGTATTATTAGAGGAAATGATTCTGTTTCCATTTTCATCAATACGTGCTTCTGTTCCATGTAAAGAATAATGCTTTGGCACGATAAAACCCAAAAAATTTCGATTACTATTTATGCCAATCCATATTTTATTTTCCTTTATCATAGGAAAAATTTTTTTGTAAGTAACTGCATTCCAGTTTGCAATAATTAAAAACTTTTTGTTGTATTTCATTAATTGCTCAACATACTCCCTAAACAATGAAAAAGGCGGATTGGTAACAACAATGTCGGACTGTTTTAGCAATTTAATACATTCATTACTACGAAAATCTCCCCCTTGTTTAAGAGGTGTTGATGTATTCTTATCGTTTTCTAATAACCATTGAACATCAGATAAATCAATAGAACCATCCTTGTTATAATCCTCAACCTTATTTATTTCAATTTTAATTGGCTCTTTGCCATTTATTCCCTTTATATCTGACAAAGTTAATTGACTGCCAATTATCGGCGATCCACCATAAGAAGTAACAATAAGTTTTTTTAATCCAAAATTATTAAAATTAGCAGCAAAAAACTTAAAAAAATTACTCTCAAAAGGATCGTCACAATTACAATAAACTACTTTGTTTTTGAAGTGTTTTTTGTAGTGCCTAAGTTCTCTTTCTATATCAGAAAGAATTGTGTAGAACTCATCGCTCTTTTTGCTCCTTGCATTGTGTAAGTATTTGACTGCACCCTCTCTTGCCATATTTAAAACCTACCTTTCTCATTTTTTAATTGTTCATCTGCAAATATATCAATATTACTATAGCTACTCATAACAATCAAAATATTAATCAACTTTATAAATATTGCTAAATCTAAGTCTCAAACGTTCTTTTTCAAAAAAAGAACCAAAAACAGCCTCTCTCTCGTTCTAAAGAACATATAGTCTACTCCCTTTATGTAAAATTTTAGATGACCTAGTCTTTTTGTCCAAGTTTTTTCAGCTTCCTTTCAAAAAACAAGAGATTCACATATTCCATTAAAGCATTAAACTTTTCATAACAATATTTATGTACCATATCTGTGTGAGATTTAACAAAATCTTGGCACAAAACTGAAAATACAGATTCTAGCTCACCTTTATTGATGATGATTCTTCTGAGATGCTTCTCTAAGACTATGTCTGCTTCTTCATCAGTACAAATATAGTAAAATTGATGCATTTGAATATTTGCATTTAATATCTCTTTATCTGAAAATTCCTTAATTTTATCTAGAACTTCTTTCCTAAGCATTTTCTTGATATTTGGGTCTGGTTTAAGAAAATACATTAATGGGATAGCCAGACCATCATACATCAATTTTAAATTATTCTCATAATCAGCTTTATAGGGCCTAGGTTGGGATAGGTAAGTATCTAACAATTTTTTTAACTTTTTAGGGTCATCTAAATCGACTTTCATTGTGGGGTGGCGAGATTCCACTTCATAGATATCAGGCAATATACTTTTATGGCAGACAGCATTTTCATTAGCAGAATATGGTTCTACTGTCTCTCTTTTAATTCGTTGAAAATATGGAATAAAGATATCAGAACCTTCATATTCAGTTGAAAGAATTATATAATGCTGAAATGTACTGAAAAGGTCGATGTAACACACAAGCATCTTCTTATTTGATCCTAGTCTTTCAGAAAACAAAACCAAAGTGTGGCTTGGAAAATCTGTTTCAATTAGACTTCTTGTTCTTTCCAGAATTTTCTCAAATTCTGTAAAAGGAATATAGGGTAATAGAATACCGCTTTCTAGTTTATTGTCTTTGCTTGATATTAAATGTTTTAAAAATCTATAGGGGATTCCCTGATTAAGTGCAAAATTTAATGCAATTTTGGTCATTGATTCATGAAAATTTTGATTATCTATATCAAAATCTACTGTAAATAATCCTGTAAGATCATCGATACACCTAATAACTAATTCGGATGATTTTATATTTTTACTAATCGCTTCTTTTTCAATTTTTTTCTTAAAACTTTTCAGATTCTTTTTTGAACCGTAGAAATTTACATTTTTTCCAACCCAAGTGTAGAATGGTTTCTTTGGATATAATTTTCCACCCTGCATAATCCCATCAATTTGCCCATGCTCATTCAGAATTTTGCAATTAATTGCCTTGCTAGGATTTCTGCCAATTATATCCAAGGTACATATCAATGGTTCAAAAGTTTTCACAAATTTAGCATCTATTGTTTTCCCAAGATGGGAATTACAATTCCTACATAGCAATCTATTTGAAATTAAACATCCACCTAACGCTTGAGGGATAATATGTTCATCGCTCATATTCCCTTTTTCAAGATTACAACCACATAAGTAGCACTTATTTTCAGCCATATTATTAGATATCTTTAAAATCATTATAAATATTTCTAAATATCATTCTAGTTTTCTTTTTCAAAAAAAGAACCAAAAACAGCCCCTCTCTCGTTCTAAAGAACATATAGTCTGCTACGCAGTAATTAATAGTAAAGTAAGTAAAAACTACAGACGCAACCGAATTTCCGGCAACTCAAAGACTACCCTTCCCCCACTTCGTAGGGGTCGGTGCGTTTAACAAGTTTTAAACGGTTCCAGAAATCGGGTCCCCCCTCTAAAGGGTGCCCCCCCGATTTCCTCCACCCAAATTTCCGAGTTCGCAAGCTCACTCAGGAAACTTCGTTTAAAACTGATGCTACACGTTCGTTCGCCGAACCCCGCTAAATAAAAATAACGACGACAAAAGAGGCACTAAAACGGAATCGGGGGCTAGATAAATTAACTGAATTAATAAACTGAAGTGGAATCGGGGGCTAAAATAATTATTGACCAAAAGATTTATATAGCAGTTCTGATTACCGCAACTAGTGAGCAATAATGGTAAATAATAACTTAGAAAAAATAAGAAATGAAATTAAAAAATGTAGTGATGGATGCACAATATCTGAGATAGCGAAAAGGACAGGATTATCAAGAAATACAACTAGGGTTCATCTAGAAAGATTAATTGGTGAAGAATCGGTTAAAGTGAGAAAAATAGGACCTGCAAAGTTAATTAAATGTAATATTGATAAAGAAGGAAATAGATGTAGGGCAAGAAGGAGGTAAAAAATGGAAGAACAATGTAAAAAAATATACGAAGAAGGGCATACAAAAATAATTAAATGTGATATGAATTATTTCCTCGTTACGGGTGGAAAAAGACTAAAGATGGGGCCAGTAGAAGGAGAAACTCACACAAATGGTATGTGTGGTTGTAAAGGGTGAGTTAGTTTTTAAAAAAGCAAATCTTTATTAAAATAAATTCTTTTTATGTTTAATTAGTGGACTAAACTAAATAATGAAAAAGAAAAGTTCTGAGGAAGATTAATCTTTTGTTAAATATTCTTTTAATTCGTGTAATAGAATGAAATCTACATCGTTACCAAAATAGTGAAAAGAAGGGATATGAGTATTAACCACAAATCCTTTTTTGATTTTCCAATTTGATTTATCTACTATCTTAAAATAATCCAGAATTTCAGAGACATATTTTCCAACGAACTCAACTTTTTTATTTAATTTAGATAAATATGATTTTTTATCTAGAAAAAACTTATCAAATTCTCTAAAATTTCCATATGGTTTCAAATCTTGGATAGTATGCTTAGCGTCTAATACGAAAACAATTTTTTTTGTTTTATTAATCCCTAATATATCTATTTCTCCTCCCTCAATTTGTCCATCTTTATATATTCCAATTGTTTTATACTTTTTAAGATTTCCAATAACACTCCCTTCACCTAAAGTTTTTTTAACTTCTTTTATAGCTTCATTTTCTAATAAGTTATCAATTTTGTTATAATATTCTTGTAACTTCTTCTCGATATCTGATTTGTTATCATCATAAGGCAAAATTCCATGGGAAATTTTATTTGTCCAGAATAATGCTGACCTAATACAAAGTTCATTGCCATATAACACTTTGTTATCTATCATAACTAATGGACATAAGGTGGTTCTTTTTGAATAGGATGATAGAGTCAAAGGCATTAATTTCATTTCTTTTTGGGACTCTTGATCCAATGAAAGAAAACTAATTATCTTCTTTATTTTTTTATTTGATAACTTTTTATCAATTTTAGTTATATATTTAGAAAGTTCTTCTACTTTGATTAAAGTTAGAGGTTCATAATCATTTTTGATATTTGATTTTCCAAGAATCATTAAAAAATTTAATATATCATCAAAACTAAATCCTAATTGTTTTTCAAATGTTTTATTGATAGAATCAATATGCCCCTCAAATATTTGTTTTATATCAAATTCTTTCTTAGAATCTATCTTCTTTTGAGATTCTTCTTCTAAAAATTTTTGCATATCAAATAAGTGCTCACCTTTAATATCATTCAACTCATATAAATCAGTAATCTTAATTTTATTCTCTTGGATATTGTGCTTTATATAATCATAAATAAGGCTACAGTCTTGATGTACAACTACTAATGCTATTAAGTATGTCCAGCTACTAATGGTTAATCGCTTATTGCCATTAGGATTTATTTTTAAGAAATACTGCAAAACTAATTTTGCCGACATTGAAATAGCACTAATCTCATTATTTCTCTTTAAATCATTATCAATTAGGTCATACTCGACATATTTTTCAGAGTCTATTTTCATCTTTAAATTATGTCTAGTTCTTGCACCCTCACTTAATTCTATTTCATGATAGATAAAAAATAAATTTTCAGGGCTCAGATTAGAGATATAATCTTCTATTTTACTCTTTAAATAATCAAATATAAGACCATTTATTTTATTAGCTTCTTCATTTTCATATATGCCCGGACTTATGCATCGAGATTTCACAAAGTTAGTTAATTCACGATTAACTTTCATAATATCTGATTTTATATTAAATATCGGTTCAGAATAATCCCTTAATTTTTCATTATGAACTGGAATCACATCATAAGAAAAACCTTTTTTAGCCTTAGGAATAAACTCATCAATTAAAGAATTAATTATTTTATCTTTATCATGAATCTTCAAAAATAAAAAAAGATTCTTTAAGAATAATTTCATAATATTTCTCTCTCCCTCATTTTCTGTAGATTCAAAAAACTTGGGAAAATAATTAAGATCGTAAATAATACATGTTTTTAAGATGTTTCCGGGTATAATCCCTGTTTTAAAGAATAATGGTGTATCTTCATTAACATTTGATAAATACTCTTCTAAAAACTTAAATTTACCATTCTTTATTATTACTTCTGAAGGATATAATGAAATAACGTACTTATCATATCTCTTGTTGGCATCTTTTAAGATTATTTTTAACTTTTCACTCATTTTTTCAATATAAGAGCAAATTAAAGGACTTAAAAAACTAGAAAATGATTTTATTGTACCTGGAGATAATCCTTGAATTTCTGATGGGAATTGAATAATTATGTTCTTAATAAAAGAATTTTCTATTAACGCTCCACCACAATAAGAAAAAGTATCTATAAATTCATAAACATTGTCTGACACTTTCTTTATTTTATTAAAGTTTCTTCCATACAATATTTCTATCTTTTCTTTTCTATTGATTACATAATCTTCATATAATTTATTGTAATAATAGTCTGACCATTCATGAGGCAGTATTTGTAAAAAATCAATTTGTTCTGATGCTATTGGAAATGATAAATTATTCTTAATATAATGGGGTACTCTGTCTAAATAGTCAATAGTATGTATCTTATGTCTTAACTCATTATCATCCCGTATGAACCTAAAAAAATCTATTGAGGATTCAAATGTATCTAATAATGCTGAAAATTCAGTATATGAAGTTACTAGATGTTTACCAGATATTTCAGAAATTTCACAATAATATTCCCCTTGGGTGTTTTCATGAACTATAATTTTAATAATATCTAAACTCAAATCATTTAATGGAACTAATTTTTTATCTATTAAAAAGAATTTACCACATTCTTTGATTCTCTCTTCTATTCGTAATATCTCTTTTGTTGCTTTTTCTACAGGTACAGTCAAATTTTTATCATTAGAGACTTTCGTACATTTTACTAGGATTAATTTATTATAATCAACACAAGCACAAAAATCTATGTTCTCCAATAAACTCTTTTTATCTTTATCAAATATGTTTATTTCAAATTCTTTTTTTGAAAAAAATCCTGCAGACTGGATTTGTAGATTTGTTTTTAGAACTTTATTTAATCCGGCGAGTTGTTCTTTATCCAATTCTTTATTTAAAAAATCATATATGTATATTAGATGTTCTTGAGGGAATATCCAATAATAATTATTACCTAATTTGATTTTAGCTTTATTATATAATTGAAAGTTCATTACCTTTTCTTTAATTTTATCAACATCCTCATTAAAATCTCTGTAATCTAGAAAATTATCGTCTTTAGTTGCAGAGAATTCGTCTTTAATGCTATTGAAGAACTCTATTGAAGGCACATATATATTCTCTTTCTTTATTTTTGCTTCGTCACTCTTAAGGATAAGTCTTAACAATCTTGTTTGAAATGATAATGACTCAATAACCTTAGAATTAATTGTATTAACTTCTTCTGCAATTGACTTATTAAAAAAATACCTTATATACTTTTGATATTGTTCGTAGCTATTTTCCCAAGAGCCAGTAAAGAAATAGTACCTATTTTGATTTATTATTAATGGAATTGATTTTAAAACGGAGTATGGTTTCCAATCTTCAAACATATAAAATTCAGTCCCATAATCTTGATTAAATTGATCTATTATCTTTATGAAACCATCTCTTGATAATTTTTTGTTTTCAAATTCATTTGACTGAATAGATAATATGATTGCACATAAAAGTTCGAATCTATATTGATACAACTGATTAGTTGGATGAATGGATGTTACTTGAGTCCATAAGAATAATTCTATCAAGTTATATTTCTTTAATTCCGAAATGAAGTTTTTTCCTTTCTTATTCATTTTATAACTATCGGAAAATTAATGATATGTTTCAATATTTTTCTCTTTATATCTTCTTTTTCCTTTTTTTGGTTATTTATTTTTATATTTTAAAATATTTTCATAACTGCACTCGATCAGGGATGGGTAATTTAGCGAATTAATGCCTAATTTCTGAACTTTATTTCCTACTTCTCCATAAAATTTATAATATGCATTGTTTGAAAAAATGCATTTTATTTGTTCTGTAAGATATAACCAAAGCTTTGATGGGATTTTCTTCTTTAAAATTTCAAAGATGTTTATAGAATCTTCATAAGTGGGTATTTCAATTTTTTTAAAAGTTTTAGCCTCATTTATAACCCCCTCAATTTTCAATTTATAGGGTTTGAGGTTTCTCTCAAATTCTTCAATTATTTTATCATTTTCATTACGTATTATATGGGCAAATTCCTTAAGATGTTTTCCTTTATGAGATCTAATGCCCATACCCCGTGTTTCTCTCCCACAAATTTCACACTTCCAAAGCTGCCTTCCGTCTTGTATAGTTCTATCAACTCTATGGCTAGTTAAAAATTCAATAAATTGTGTTCTTAAAAAATCAGAAATTTTATTTTTAAGTTTCTCTTTTTCTAAAAAATTTTTAACATCATTCCATCTTATAGATTCAAAGACAATCGAGTTATATCTCCTTTTTATTGGTTCTCTTTGTGAGATATATAAAATACCCTTCTTTTTAAAATTCATTTCTTTTAAGAGATTCGCATATTTTTCAATTTGATCTTCTTTACCATTTTTTAGTTCTTTTTTAGGGGATATTTCTGCCCCCATTTTACATTCAATAATTGTATAAAAGTTTTTATTATCAGTAATAAATATATCAAAAAATGCATTTTTATAGGGTTCATCTGAATCTATAATGAGTTCACCTGATATTTTAAATTTCAAATATTTTTCTAGAAACTTTTTTAGCATACGTTCATCAGAAGATAATAACAGTACAAAACATTCCCTAAGAAAGTTTTCTCGAGATGTATGTGCTGATTTTGGCCTATAGCGATACAACCTTGAAAAAATATTTCTTCTTTTTTTCAATGCAAAAAACATTTTTATTAATACCTCAATATTATATTTTTGTCAATGTATATAATAGTTATTGGTATCAAGATTATATAAGCCCTTGAACCCCTCAGAACAGCTATATTCTTTTCATACATTGAGGATATATGTTTTAAATTTAAGCAATAATGGATCATCCTTATCTAAATCCTGAATTGCCTTTATGAAATTTGATCTCGAAATGTTTTCCAGTTCAATAAAATTTGAAATATGTTTCACCAGAATTTTTTTATTTTTAAGTAGGGCACGAGTATAATATACTATCCAGAAAGTATGTTCAACATCTTTTTGAATTGCTTCAGGAATTTTTTCTTGAACATATCTTGTTATTTGTTTATGAATATAGTCATTGATAGTCCAATAAGAATAGTCCTGACGTTTAGTAGCTCCAAAATTATTTCTGAATCCAAATCTATTGTCAAAATCTTCAATAAATTTTTCAGTTATTTTGCTTACGGGAGACCATTCTTTAGCAAGTTCCATATGATGTAACAACAATGTGATTTTTGTTGCTTTAAAACCAAATATCTTACCAGTAACATCTATTTTTCCAATTAAATTTTTAATCTCATCAGAACTTAAGGAATACAGCCTTGTAGCTGGATATTCTTTTAGAAAATTATCCAAATCTCTTAAAGTTTGAAGTCTTTGCTTTAGTTCAGGAACATTGCCTGGCGTTTCTCTGAATTTGTTTAAGGTGAACATTTTTGAACCACTATAAATCTTAACATTGTCTTTTACATATTTAAAAATCAAATTCTGCCATCGAGAATCAGTTATAGTTTGGATATCTTTACGATCAACTATATGGGCATCAACAAACAGGGGTTTAATAAATGAGGTTTCAGCATCATTTAATGAGCTTTGGAAGTTTAATAAAGTACACCAAACCCCCGATTCCCATAATTCAATATCATCTATTTTTTCTTTTTCATTAGATATTCTTTCTGAAATAACAATTTTCAATAATGATTCGTACCCATCACCTAGATCGAACCCATTAGGTAATTTCATATTTTCACCCTTATATTCAATTATCATAATGAAATAGCTTATATTATAAAATTGTATCTATCCTTCGCCCCCGAACTCCTTAGGATAGCATAAATATAGCCCCATATTCTCAAATTAGTAAAAAATATATAGGTAGACAACTTCCACCTGCATTAGATAGAAGAATGGTCAATTCAGATGAAGAAAAACGTCTCCCAGTATTATTGACAGTTTTAGGTATATTCTCTGTCATATGGTTTGGATTATTCAAGACCCTTAATTGGTTGATACATAGACAAAATGAACTATATAGTGAATCTAATAGATTATTGTTATGGGTTGCCCTCATTTTTTCATATCAAATTTTTTCATTTTTAGTATCTATAGTAAAATCAATTTATTATGAAGTTTCATTAAACTGGTCTAAGATAAATCTAATAAAATTAAGATTAAAGAAAGATAGTGCTTATGGAAAAATTATGAATGAATGGGGTTATAATTTATTGTTCTTTATACTTATATTGTTACTTGTTATTTATGGAAGGGTATTGGGTAGTCTTGGCTATTTATTTGGCTTTATGATAGTCATAATCTTATTTTTAGGATGGTTCTTTCAAGAAATTAACCCCTTATTAAAGGAACGGCATAAAGTAAAAGTTTTTGAAAACGGATTTAAAACTTTGAAAGAAATTTTTGCTAAAGAAAATAACAAAATAATTCTAAAAACTAGTATTTTTGGGTCAGTGACTTTGATTTTATATTCTGTTACTATAATTGCAATGACTGCAGGAATAGATGTCTCTCTGAGTAATGAGATTTATCCAGTAAATGATACTGTAATTTTACATATTCAACCATATGGTATAATTCCACCTACAATAAATTATGTAAGTTATTCAAATTTAAATCACATAATCTATAATGGAACTAATGAACCGTTTGGAAAATCATTTAGGATTGTACAGATACCGAAGAGACTATTAACAGATAAATCCTACAATTCTCATGCACATATAATCACTTCATTTATATCAAAAGATGGGAAAATATATCTAGGAGAAACATATCGAATCGAAATACCAGTTTATACCCCTATTAAATCTGAATTGAATAGGAATACAATATTAAATAAACCTATTTCTGGAAATCAAACAAAAAACAGTAGTCCTACTCTACTAAAAGAGAAAAAGGTTGTTGAGTAATTTACGCCCCCGATTCTTACGGAAAGATAATCTGCTTCGCAGAAATGGTTATTTTTTATTTATGAGGGATAAGTTATTATCATAATGATTTATTAGAGTGCAACAAACATCCTGTATAAAATCCCTAGCTATTGCAGATATATTAAAAGGATAATTATTATCTATTAGTAACATTTCCCCATACTGTGGAAAGTTTACTATTTGAATTTCATTGTTCTCGGATATGTTTCCTACCAAAGGTGGAGGCAAAAAGTTTTTTTGTTTGACTATATCTTTGATTATTTCACTATTCTTTTGATACCGAAGAAATCCATTTGTGTGCATTAAACAATTACGGATATGAATAAAATTGTTTATTAGATACCACTTCTTAATTTTTTCTATATCCTTTAATTCCGCTTTTATGTATGTTAGACATTTCCTGATACCTCTCCCTTTATATCCATTAATTGGATTAGAAGAGTAGCCCTCAATTAATCTACAAATTCCTAAAATTTTTGTCTCAAAAATACTGAAAGCCAAAAAAACATTGGCTTTAGCAATAGATTCTGGGAATAGATTAAACAATTTATGGGATTCATGAGCTTTTCTCCATCTCCTTATTTCAGAATCATTTACAAAATAATGCTTCAATTTCTTTTTCTCTACTTCCCACTCATAATCAATCAATCTTTTACTTTTCCAAATGTAATCTAAAAGGTAGTTAAATTCAGTACAAGATTCTTTATTAAATTCCGATAAAAGTTTTTTTATATCTTTTTTTGAGTTTTGATTTGCCATTTAATAAGTAATTATTACAGAAATATATAAAACTTATCTATAAATAGATATCTGGACTCTTCTTAATGTGATGATGTATCATAAAAAGAGTTATCATTGAAATCTTAAAAAACTTTGTATTTTATGGACTTAAAACTATATTTCCATAGGAAATTGAATATCAAAAATTCATAAATAATTCTATTAGTTAGTTTGTTGGCTCCCAAGAACTACTCTTAATCTATTTTTCAGTGATTGTAACACAAGTATATTTAGAAGAATCTATTAATGCTTTTGAACCTTCTAATCCATACTTCTCAGAATTTGTTGCCATATTGCCTGCAACAAGAAAATCGGAGAATTCATAGATCATATCTCTTTGATTTGAACCAGATTTACCGCAGATATATAATAATGAAACTTCATCTCCTTTAGGTTCAATATACAACTCAAATTTATCTCCTGAATATTCTATCTCATATTCTGTTTCTCTTGTAGGTTCACCAAGCACCCCCTTAACTTCTGAGACTGATTTTCCAAGTAATAAAGGCATATCAAATTCTTGGTTTATAATTTCTTTTGGTAACTCCCTTACAGGAGATGTTTTTTGTGTAGTTGTTTGACATCCAACTAGAACAAATAAGGATAATACAAACATTACAAATAATATTTTCTTCATATTTGATCACCCATTATATTGAATAATATAATACTATTTACTCATACTATAAAATTTTATCTATTCTTCGCCCCGAATCTCCCAGGGTAAATTCAAATAGTTTCAACACTTAATTTTGCTAATAAGAAATAGGAATAACATTAAAATTCTCTTTTTTCAATAATTCTACTATATCTTTATGCCAATCCCCCCTCACTATAACAAAAGAAGCTTCAGGATTTTGATCGGATAGTGATTTAATCTGTCGAATGATAAATCCATCCCGCATATCAGTCATTGGTTTTTGAATTTTCTCATGGTCAAAATGGGGTTCTGAAAAATCTCCATTTCTTGTACGTTCCATAATTATTTTTACCACATCTACCCTGAAAAATTTATAGCAATCCCTTACAATCTTTTTGTATTCATCAAAAGGAACATCCTCTAAAACTAATTCTGCTCCCAAATCTAAAAGAAGATTTAGGTTCAATGCGTGGAAGGGAGACGTAGTTACATTAGATTGACTTTTTCTATTCTTGATAAAAAAATTGAGATCTTCAGCAATAAGTTTTCTTTGCTCCAAAAAATATTCTTTAAATTTTTCATCAGAAAATAGTATCTCTTCAGAGATACTCCAAGTTGGAAGATATGGTGGACCTCCATACTCAATTATTGATACTAATTTCTCTTTCTTAAGTAATTGTTCTTTAATTGAATCTATTTTGGATTTTAATCTCTCAAAATCCGATTCGGATACATGAGCTCCTAAAAATAAATAAATATTAGTCATAATTTTAATTAATACAACTAATATATTAAAGTTTTCTATGCTATTCTTCGCCCCCGAACCCCTCAGAATAGCATGAATTAAAGCCCCGATTCCTACAGAAATCTAGTCTACTAACTCAGTAATTTATAATTATAGATTTTCAACTGCTACGGGTACACGAAAAATCAAAGATACTAAAAAATCATAGATTTTTTGTATCTCTCAGAAATCTTTGATTTCAAAGAGATTTTCCTAGTTAAAATCAAGATTTTAACAACCAAAAAAAAACAATTTCTTTTCTAATGGGCAGTTTCAATCTCTATTGGCTTGTGTTTCTCTTTCAGTGTTTCTAAATCTAGTTCTTTCGATTTAATCTCCTTCTTTGCCGTCTGGAGTACCATCAACCGCAACTCGTCCATTTGTTGTTTTAAACCGTCTATCACATTATCCTTATTCTTCTCTCCCTCATGTTGAATGTTTAGTTGTTCCTGCAATGCACTGACTTGTTTTCTAAACTCCGCTGTTTCTTCCCCTACCACTTTCTGGTTTATTTGGTCATCATCTACTCCTTCTCGGTCTATATAACGCTGAGGCATATCTGAAGCCATAGCCCACCCATATCTCTTACATAACTGGTATTGGTTCAAATAATGACAGAAATACGTTGCACTACTATGCCTTAATTGATGTGGCGTTATCTTCTGCTTAAGAACTCTTGACCCTAATCTCCTTATTGTCAAATTAAAATGCCTATAACTTAAATCTACTAATGGTTTACTTGTACCTATTTTATCTCTATTACTATCTATCCACAACTTTAATAATTCGGTACTCAGAGGTAATGTTAAGCCTACTGTTCTTGGTTTGGTTTTACTCTTAGTAATCCTTATCTTATAATATCCATCACTCTTAAGATTATCATCCTTTATATCTTTAAACTTAATATTTAAGAACTCACTAGCTCTAAACCCACCGTCAAACAAAACCTGAAATATTATTTTATCCCTTAATCTACTTTCATTAATTATCTTCTCCACTTCTTCTTTACTCAATGCAGGTATTTCTACATCTTCAGCATATCCCACTACAAATAATGCTAACTCTGGTTTGTTTACATAACATAATAAAGTCTTTAAGAACTTCTGTTCTACATCTTTCTTAACACTGGACTTATATGTCTTGCCATCATTTCTCCTTATCTCATCATTCTTTAATCTCTTTCTAAACTCATCTATATCTAAATCACAAAGATCCAAAAATGATTTATTCAACCATTTATCTAAATGACCTAACCATGTCCTATAATGGTCTTCTGTTACTTTACCTATTGGTACTCTTCTCTTATTTAGAATGGGTTTGCCTAATTTTAAATGATTAATCAGGTCATTAATAACTTCTTGATTACTCTTCTTCATTTTATTCCCTACCAATATAAAACTAAGAAGTATAACTACTATTTAAACTTTCCCCAAAATGTATACAAAAGGGTAAAATCCCCGCTCCCGGACTTGAACCAGGGATCTTTCGGTCCCAGCTGACCATCAGTCATTCTTAGCAAAATGCTCAGTCAGATGGCGAACGAATCTTTAGCTTGAATATTTCATACAGCCGAACGTTCTAGCCATTGTCCCCCACATGAAAAATGTGAGTCTGAACTAAGCGGGGATATCAATAAGAAAAACTATTTTCTTTATAAAACTTACTAAGAAAATTTCAACAACATGGGCGAAAACACGAGTGTAGAGGAAAATTCCATATGAAGTGTGGAATTTTCCTTTACGAGTAGGGCGTGCGAAGCACGACCGTGTTTGAGCCCTATGTTGCTGTTGAAATTTTCTCTAATTGAAAACTAAACAACCAAACATTAAAAGAATTCTACTCAATCATCTCAATCTCTATACTCAAACCTTCTGGAATAGGAACCCTCATAACTAATCTCAAAGCACGCTCATCAAGACCCAAATCTATAACACGTTTATAAATTCGCATCTCAAATCTGTCCCATGTAGAAGTACCACCGCCATCAGGCCCTTTCCTAGTTGTCAACCTAAGCTTCTTAGTTGGTAATGGAATAGGTCCCCTCATATCAACTCCTGTTTTCTCGGTTATGCCTTTAATGTAATCACACACTTCATTTATCTTTGCTATTTCTGTGCTTGCTAACTTTATTCTTGCTTTCTGCATATTATAACCTTTTATGTGACCACAGGAGTTTGCTTCATGATAAGCTCGGCTTGCCATGACCCAATTAAGGGAGAAAAAAATTTATTTCTTTACTAGGTCAATACACATCCCGGCAGCAACTGTAGTTCCTGAATCCCTTACAGCAAATCTGCTCATCTCAGGAATATCCTTCTGCCTCTCTATCACTAATGGGGTAACTGGCTTTACCTTAATAATAGCCGCATCTCCATTCTTGATAAAGTCTGGATTCTCCTGTATTGTTTCTCCTGTTGCTGGATTCAATTTTTTCACAATTGCTGTTACCTGACATGCAACCTGAGCTGTATGTATATGGAATACAGGTGTGTATCCTACTGTTATAACAGTTGGATGATTCAACACAACAATCTGTGCTGTAAATTCTGTAGCAACTGTTGGAGGATTAGCTGAGTGCCCTAAAACATCTCCTCTTACAATATCTTTCTTCTCAACACCCCTAACGTTAAATCCTATATTGTCGCCAGGCTCTGCTTTCTGCATCTGTTCATGATGCATCTCTATTGTCTTACACTCGCCTGTCACTCCTTTTCCTTCTCTTGCTGGCACAAATATTACTTTGTCTCCAACCTTCATAACACCAGTTTCAACTCTTCCTACTGGCACTACGCCAATACCTGTGATATTATAAACATCCTGTATAGGCAACCTCAATGGCAAATCTGTTGGTTTGTCAGGTGGAGTTAATGTATCTAATGTTTCTAATATAGTTCCGCCTTTATACCATGCCATTTTATCACTTTTGGTTACTACATTATCTCCTTTCAAAGCAGCTTCTGCCACAAATATTATCTTTGATGTATCATAACCAACTGTTTTCAGCAATGCTGAGACCTCTTCCTTAACCTTATTAAATTTAGCCTCATCATACTTTACCATATCCATCTTGTTTACTGCTATGATCAGCTGATTAACACCTAATGTTCTTGCCAGGAAAACGTGCTCTTTTGTTTGTGCCTGTACACCTTCAGATGCAGCAACAACTAAAACACCAGCATCTGCCTGTGCAGCTCCTGTAATCATGTTTTTAATAAAGTCTTTATGACCTGGCGCATCAATTATTGTGAAATAATACTTTGGTGTATCAAATCTTTTGTGAGCAAGATCAATTGTTAGTCCTCTCTCCTGCTCTTCTTTTAGATTATCCATAACAAAAGCAAACTCAAAACCAGGCTTACCTAATTCTTTAGCCTTTTCGGTTAGCTTCCTCATTGTCTGCTCATCAATATTTTTAGAATCATACAGCAATCTACCTACTGTAGTTGATTTTCCATGGTCAACGTGACCAATAAATACCAAGTTCATATGTGTCTTTTCTTTAGCCATAATATACCACCTTTAGTTTATATATTTATGAATATACGAAAAAAAAGATAACTTTGTACTGAATGAAATTGAGTGTACAGTAACTCCCTATTGACGAGGAATTATCTTTTTCTTGTATCCTAGAAATCCTTTGGATTTCTATGATTTCTTTAATGAAGGATTTTGTTTTGCTTTATAAATCTTACTGTTTATATCTAGTAAAACCCTTAATCTATCATTTTTCCTTAAAGGTGGTTGTGGAAGAAAAATGACCTATTTTTTATCTTTATTATTGATGGTTTAAACCATTAATTTATATTCTAATTACCTTCACGAATTATAATCAACACGAAAAAAGCTAGCGCTTTTTCCTAGTATAGTAAAGTTAAAAACTTCGTTTTTAAACTTTATATACCACGAGAAAATTAATAAATTAATTTTCTCTAATTTAGTAAAATTTTTAGAAATAAATTTCTAAACCGTTTAAAAATCTTCGATTTTTAAAAGTTTCACTTCGTTCAAATTTTATAAATAATCGAGAAGAACCAATTGGATTAGTTATTGGTTTATTATTCTTCCATTAATTAAAAATAAAAAAAGATTTTTTTCTTTATTCCCATGACAATAGAAAAAAATGACTGCTTCTATTAGTTTATTTCTTAATCAAGAAAGTCTTACTATCGTAAGACTATTATAAATAGTAAGACTTTATTGTTTTATAAAGTATAACTATATCAATAGATTTTATACTTTATATACCACTAAAAAATCTTTTAAGATTCTTCTTCAGCTTTTCCAATAATCATGATGTCCTGTTTTAATCTCTCGCTGCTCTTACCATCTACCCTGGCATAAATATTTAATGTGTACATATCCCCCACTTCAGCAGTACTTAGATCTATTTCCTTAGACCAGTAATCAGTATACTTATCTTTTTCATCTATCTCAAAGCTTCCTCTGCTTGGAAATGCCACAATAACCTTATCTATCTCGGTTCCCTTGTCATCCACTCTAATCAAAACCTTAAATTTTGATTGTACCCCTATAACTGCTCTAGAACCAAACTTAACAAAAGATTCTGGACCGCCTTTGACATCTGTTTGTATCATTGATTCTTCCTTTTTAATCACAGGCATTGACTTAACCTGGCCAATCTCTTCTTCTTTAACACACTTCTTATTTATACAATACCTCGCCGTTTTATTCCATCCAATAAAATCCACATCCAAGCCTTCCTTATGGGCACAATCATACTTACTTTGGCTTGTCGATGTCTTGCATACACAAGGCTCCCTGTTCTCTTCTCCCTCTACACACTTACTATATTTCCTGCATTTGTCATTAAAACAATAAGAATAACCTTTTTCCTTATCAGCACAATTCTTCTTTCTGCCACCACAGATACAGTAATCCTCTTCTGTTATTTTCTCTGTAGCATATTTTCCCTCACATACTTCCTCACTCTTCCTGCTGTAGGGTTCTATTATAATTGGAATATCTCTATATTGAGGCGCCCCCTCAACAACCATAATCTGTGAACTATCATACTCAAAACCCTTCACTTCATCACAACTGCCATCTGCTTTAGGACTCCTTATATCAATATGTAATTTCCATATGGTCTTGCCTGTTTCATCCCCTGAAGATTTCTCAGGTACAGTATATATTACATATTTATGCTCTCCATCAGGACCAACATAAGGTCTTTTAAATCTAACACCAAACCCTCCCAAATGCAATAAAGTTCCTACCTCTCCATTCTCACCGCCCAAAATCTCATAACTTTCTGCCACTTCGTCACCATCAGCATCAATAAATCTAATTGAATAACTTTCTTTGCTTAAATACGCTCTATTCTCCTCTGGAACCATAACAATACCTGGATTGCCGGTGAACTCTAACTCCCTCTCATAATCAACAATTCCCTGGCTAATCATAAGATCTTCAAGTTTAATAATATAATCAGTAACAAAAGATTTAACCTCTTTTTCAGCAGCACCTTTTAAATCAATTGATTGGCTTCTAGCTCTCTCTCCTGACCTAAATTGATTTCCACTTTCATCATAAATCCTTACTATTAAACACTGCTTTTTCTCATCCTTGCTGTATTTAACCTTTCCGCTGATAGGCTCACCAACATAAAAAGTCCCTCCATAAGGATTTTCTCTGCTAACAACATCATCATAAAATATACCATCATCCCTTAAACTAACACTATGTATTTCAGCAATCCCCTGCTCATAAAAGAGATTAGCCCCCTGCTTGCATGAAAATACACCGCTCATCTTATCTGCACTGCATCCAGCAATATCCCTGGCAGTAACATCGCCGCTAAGTACCCCTCCAATTGGCTCATAAAATATTCCATCCGGATTGCCTGGAGGGAAGCAATCAGCTTCATTCCCCCCATATTCCCTAAAATTTCTCTCAACATTTAACTCAAACTTAAGATGGTCATACCTATACGGCGAAACCTTAACCTTGTTCCCAATCTGGCTTGAGTCAACCTCTACTAACTGATTCTGTTTGATGTCTCTAGACTCCTGATAAAACAACAATTCCTGTGCTCTCGGCAGCTCTAAACAATCGCAATTCTCACCCCACGGATCACCCTGAACACCGCAGTCTATATCTCCATGATCCCTCATATCATCTCTTGTAACACACGCTAACTTAACAGTATAACTGTCAAAATCACAACCAGGATTAATCAGCCATGAACTTCTGTATTCATATCTTGCCTTGCCGCTTGTAATATCCACTCCTAAAAACTCCCTGCTTGCTGCTATAGCCTTCACTAGGGTTGCAAACGGTGTGTTATAAGCAATATCAACAACACTATCAATACTAATCTCCCAATCATAACCAAATGCACCTAAGCACACTTTTCTGAAAACATCCTGCTCTCCCATTCCTAATAAATTAGTCACTTCTACATTTGAATACTCCGAAGCCATCTCATTCTGAGAATCTGCCACACTCTCCCATACCCCCTTCATTCCGGCACTTACAGTCCCCATAACCTTATTATCACTTTTGGTAAAATCAATACCAGAACCAAAAGGCAGGCATCCATCCTGGAACCAGGTAATCATTTTCCAGATAAAAGAACATAGATACTGTGTAAATATCTCCTTGCAAACACCAGCATCCCCTCTTCCAGTAGTTCTTACCTCTACCAAACAACTTTTCATTAAGTTCATTATATTTCTAAGCAGTCTTAACCTGTTAAGAACCTGAGTAATAGCAACACATTGGAATGCAGCTTCATGCTGCTTCATAGGATCTATTATAAGCAGATTTCCTGTTTTGCCTTCTTCTGGAGCTAAACCATCATACAGGTAATTATTCTGCCCAAGGCAGGCACTATAATCCCTTCCTTCGATGTATCTATTAGGATCGTAGCCTGTAGCTCCTGACTCCGCCCAGTAATTTATTTTAGAATATCTATAACTCCACTTCATATCCTTTAATGCCTCTGGATTATTATCTGCACCTTGTCCTTTGCTCTCAGGGTCGCTTTTTGTTTCCACATCACTAGGTAGGTAATATTTAACAGGGGAAACAGCCTTTTCGGAATTTATACAGCAGCATTCCATTCTTTCATCAGGATTCCCGCTGACAACATTTACATTACCTAAATTTCCTGTGTAATATACATTAGAACTTTGTGTTGCTTCATAAAAGCAATCCTGTGTATAACCAAATGGTTCAGCATCCTTACTAATTTCAACTGGTTTACCATCCCTACCAACATATCTATCTCCTTTCTTAAAGCTTAAACATTGGTTTGTAGTAGTGCAAAGAGCAGAAGCACTCACTTGTTTTTTATCTTTAGAGCCTGGTGTTTCAAAAACAAATGTACCACCTTGTTTTGTTATAGTTGTAATTAGTACCTTTCCCTCTTCATTGCATATCTCCGCACATGTTTGGTCCTGGTATGTAAAATAATAATCCTCATTCTGTTTTATTACATAGTTATAAGTAACCTCTGCGCCCCTCTCTACAAGCTTGGTAACCCCATAGAGATATTCATTCCCTGCTTTATTAACTGGATCTCCAAGGAGGTATAATTCTTTTGTGCGGTCTTTTATATTAACTATCTCAAAACAAACATCATCTCTGTCAAATGTCTTATCCCTATACTCTTTCTCAACACTCTTGCAGCTTATAGCTCTTAACGGCTTTCCCCTCACACTCTGGTCATTAGCGCATCCTGAGCCTGATGTTGCCTTTTGATATAAATCAGTAGTAGAAACTGTTTCAGTCCATCTGGAAGGCGCTTTATGCCCAAAAACCCTGTCGCAAGTCCATCTAAACCAATTATATAATGATGCCTCACTACCCCATGCAGCACTGCAGGAAGGATAACATTTATTTAGGCAGGTATCGCTTAAACTATCTTGAACACTTCCGCCCTTTAATTTTTCAATTAGGTCGCTATTTATACACTCAACTGTACACTCCACAGGTAACTGAGCTACACCTGCAACAATTAGTATTTCATCAAGATGGCATGCAATCCTCCTATAAGATTGTACAGCAAACTTTAAAAGATAACTTCCAATACACCCTATAACTGTCCACCGTAAAATCTGTTTTGTCTTCTCTGTCCAGTCATCTAAGGTATCAAGACGTTTATCCAAAAAATCAGCAAAATCATAAAGCAGCCAGTCAGGCAGCACGTTTCTGGCATCAATCATTGTTGCATCAACAACATAACCTATCTCTGAACAAAGCATTTGCTGTTTGCCGCCCTCTACTCTATTATTCTCAAAATACTCATTATAAGTCAGCCTTATCCTGAATGGAAATCTCATCTCATCCCTCACAGCATCTATAAAATTGCCCCAATCATCATCTGTCCACTTCTCTATGCCATATATCCTTCCCAGCTTACAGGCGACAGAAGCTATCTTCCCGTCCTTGCTTAGCTCAGCATTACAGGATCTTAAAATCTTACAGCTATAATCATACCCCTCCTGCTCCTCTAAATATCTGTCACCGCATGCATCAGCCACATACATATTTGTAACCCTCCCATCCTCCCCAACCCCGTTGTATCCAAGTTCCAGAGTGAAATATATTATTTCAGTACCCTCCCTTAATCGTTCAACACTTAAAAGACTGGGAGTCTGATATTCAGGCATTGGCCTTATACCCCATGTCAGATTACCACTCCAACATGTCTTAATCTCATATTTTACACCTTCATCCTCTCTGCTGCCGGCAGCATCCACTGCCAAAAAATATAAATGACTCTCCATGTAATCCTTGATATATCTCTCTTCAGTTAAATCAGGCCTGATTGCCCCTGTTGGATATTCTGTTACCCTAAAAGCCCCGGCAAACATAGATGTCAAATCAACATTCTCAAATTCAAAACTGCCATCGCCACCAGCTATTGCAAAATAATCCGCATGCGTCTTGCATTTCTCTTCCCCTTCAACATTTGCGTTGCAATTTGCAATTAACTTTGTTTCCGGCAAATCTTGTATCTCATCAGGCAACCCGGAAATATCCGCCATTGTATTAAAAAAACCCAAAGGAGTTCTTCTAACATACAGGTATACCTTTGCCCCCGCACTTGTTTCCCCTTTTATCTTAACCTGATCTGCATAATTCTCATAGATATCTGCACCATTAGGTGGAGAAATTATCTTTATCTTCAAAGGCTTTGTGTCTAACTTGAGCTCTACCTCATTCAGTACCTTATTTCCTGCCCTGTCAACAGCCTCTATCTTTATAGTATAAGTACCATCTCCTTCTCCCAGCCCTACCTCTTCCCTAAATTTTACTGTGTTTGAGACTACCTTTTTTAATCCACTAATGCCCTCTAATATATCAATCTCTACTGGCTCTTCCTTATCTGCAGCTCCTCCTTCTGGTGTTGTTACTGTAAATGCACCTGACCTCTCTCCTAATCTCCCCCCCTTGTCCATAGCAGCAACTTGGTAACTATATTCCTGATTAGAGTTAACATCAGTATCAGAATAATCAGTATAATCTGTAGTGTCTGCAGAGAAGACAGCCTTATTGTTCCTGTAAAGGATGTACTTAGCAAAATCATCAACATCAACTGCTTCCCAGCTTAATTCAACCTTGTTTGCTTCTACAACATCACTTCTCAATCCAGTAACCTTCGGAGGTGCTGCATCATCTTTTCCACCATGTATAACATAAATAGAAATATTAACTTCTTCATTTATAGAACCATTTACTGTTATTTTTTTGCTGCTTACAAAATCAGGAATATATCCAACATCTAATTCTGGATCAATAGTATCAACAGTAATAGTATATGACTCTGCAATATCCTGAGCATTAACATTAAACCTTATAACATTACTTCCCTCCTTTAAAGCAATACCAGAAAATGAAAAGTTTCCATCTGCATCGGCAGCTAAAATATCTGCCCTAGTATCATTAACATACAAATCTACATTGGCAGAAGGCAAAGTTTTTCCGCTAATATCAATACTGCCCTTATTATAATATTCAGGAAGATTAACATCAACAAACACTGCCTGGACAGCAGGATCTACTTCCTGGGCAAAAGATACAGGAAGTAATATAACTAACACTATCAAAAACAATGCAATGCTCTGCTCTATTTTGTAGTTCATCTTATCTCAGGCCTTAATGATATATCATCTGAATGTTCCTTTAACCTGCCAAAAAACTCATACCTTTCATTATCATTGCTAAACTCCTTTTCAATAACATGGAAAGTAATATTCTCTCCTAACTCCACTTCGCCTGTATTAGCACTCCATTCCCTGCTGTATCCTCCAATAATACTCTCGTTATCTGTTAAATATATCTCCAGGTCATATTTAAACTCCCTTACACCCCTGCCATTCAATAACTTCAAAGGGCCTGTCTCATTTGAGGGGTAATTTCCATAACTCTCAAATCTTGTTTCAGTAGCTTCTAAATTTATTGCCTTTAATGTTATCATTGCCTTCTCATCACTCCCTAATTTGGTTTCCCCTCCAATTAAATTATTCACCATCTTATGCTTCACAACATTCAGATTAAACATCTTCACAGGTCTCATAGTAAGAGTAAATTCCCCCCCTATTTTATCATCTGGATCATTACTCAAATCCAAATTCCTGCCTGTCCATATAGGCTCCTCACTGTCTTCATAACCCTCTCTGCTTCCTCGCAAAAATCCATATGCACAATAAGGAAACCTCTTCCTCAAATAAGAAGTACCTTGCTCAGGGTTATCCTCTGTCTTTCCCATCTCACAGGTGTATCTTCCGCATGTAAAGCTTAAATTCACCCCCCCAACAATACCATGATGGGTTATCTCATCCACAACATTAACAGTTATCTCATTCCTGACATTCGTGCAATACTGCCCCTCCAAATAAGTATCCCTTGTATCAAAACTGGTAATGGGAAAATTCGTTGTATCTGGTTCATTATGATTAATCTGCGCTTCAAAAGCAAAGGTAAAAGCATACCTCTCATTATTTTCAGTCTCGTCATCAACAATAGTAACCTTAACGGGAAATATTATATCATAGGTAAAGTGCCATACGTGCATGCATAGCAAAGAAAGTATCTGCCCTCCTTTTTGTGGATTTGATACCAGCGTGTTTCCCTTGTTCGGCCTGGCAGTAAAATATCTAAAATCCCATTTAGGATCATAAATAAAGCTCACATGCATATTAGGGTACTTTATATCAGAAATATCCCATATGTAATGGTTGTAATAATAAGAATCCTTATAGCTATTTGATTCAGAATAAGGATTTACATCCTGCAGTTGATAAGGTGTTATCCTGGAATTTTCATCAAAATTAGTCCCTTCAATCTTAATATAAGGCAGATTAGCCTGCAGCAATAACTTTAATTTATCCTCTACTTTATCCAATTGCCATTCCTTTTTCCCGCATTTTATCTCTATCCCTGTTGTTGGTATCTCATCATCATCAAGGCTGATTAAATCCATAACTTTATTCTCAACAAAATAATCTTTGTTCTCCCTCTTAATTATCTTGCTTGCTAATTCATGAACCTTTTGCAGCCTTATAGGTATCACAACAATATACTTTTGCAGTTTAGACAATGTCTTATTGAACTTATCCTGCACCTCAATTGGGTATATTGTCCTTACAACAATATCCTCCTTAGCTATCTCTGTTGTAACCTCAAAATTACCTAATTCAATTATATTATACTTATTGTGAAAAGCAGAAAAATTATCCAAGCATTGCTCCATCCCTTCTTCAGTATAATCCGATATCTGCTTGGCAATAAAATCAATAGGAGGTATAGCTGTCTTTCCAGAATATCTCCAATAAGGATTCTTCAAACCCTCAACAGGGCTTAACCCTAAATAACTGCTGGGATCATTCTCTATCCATACCGGAAAATAAATATACCCTCCATTCAGCCCTATCCTATCTATAGCTTCTCTCGCAAGATTTCTTGTGCATGTCTCAACATACTGCTGCACAGGAATAAGCTCTGGCTGTATAAGCTCTCTTTCCCCTATACTCTCCTTCTTATAGTAAGATAACAGGAAATATGTCATTAATATGACTAATCCGATTATCACAAATACTGTAATCTGTCCTCTTTTTTTCCTGATCATTCTAAACCTGTGCTATAACATCCGATATGTAAATCTTGACCCATGAAAAAACCAACAAAAATAAAACTAGATTAAAAATAACTGCAAAAACCTGTAAGTTCTTGTATATAAGATTTATTTTGCTAACTAAAAACGAGGTTATAAAGATAAGCATTAAAGGCAGCAAAAAATATGGAATTCTCAAAAAGCCTTTTTTCAATGCTTCTTTTATCTGGTTGAATCTGTTTTTTTGTGTAAAAAGCACAGACAAAATAAAAGTAAAATAAACAAATGTAAATGCAAGTATTGCCAAAATAATAGGAATCACATTCTGCTTTAATCCAATCAAGAAAATAAAAAACAGTACTATAAAAGATAAAAACCATATAAGATTTAACAAGGTAAATTTTCCAAAATACTTTAAATTAAACCTCTTCTTTAAAATCTTACACCAGGCCATCCCTTCAAATAATGAATAACCTATTATCAAAAACAAAAAGAAAACAATAAGTCCTATACCCGCACTAATAAAAAAATCTCTGTAAGCTGAAGATATCATCTGAATCTCAGCAATGCTTCTTTCAGCAACATTTCCCAGGTCTGCAGCACCTATTCTTACCATAGGTTTCTTAACAATAAAATATGCAGCATAAACTCCTAAGAAAACGAAAATAACAAACAACAAGTCAAAAACAAAAACATTTCCCAATAGCTTTATCTTTGTAAATGAATCAAGATACTGCTTTATTGTTTTTTGGAAATAATTTTGTTTCATTTTTCTAAAAATCCTTAAGAGCCCCTTTTTCCTCTTCCTTCTCTTCCCCCTCTCCCTCTTCACCATAAGGGGTAGCCTCAGGAGTAATGGTAGGTATCTTATTGCAAACATGATCTGTTCTTTTTTGGGTTGCAGTTAAAACATCTCTGTCAAAATACAAGCAAATCTTATCATAATCCTTTTCGCTGTACTGCACAATAGCCTGTGCACCAGTTCTTTTTATAATAGCACCCACACCAACCTCCTGATCCTTCTTAAACACAGTAG
>SDBT01001647.1_pt1 | contig 39683 bp, 28 predicted proteins | sample 2277101 | NCBI WGS metagenome assembly SDBT01 (sample SAMN10404973, study PRJNA504765) | marine sediment metagenome | isolation source: marine sediment core GS10_PC15, 103 cmbsf | place: Arctic Ocean: Southern Knipovich Ridge | collected 2010 | reverse complement strand
GACATCAAGCAGGCCAGCAATATCATCGTCTCACAAAACGTCATGCACAGCTACGCACCGACGGACTTCCCCGCTTCCGGTTCTGACGGTGCTGCGGTAGTGGTCCATTACGATCCGGACAATATCTGGATCATACACAACGAAATTTACGACAGCGCCGTGGGCATCCGATCCAACGGAGCCCAAGAGGTCTGGATCGTTAACAACGTAATACACGACATCAAGCACGATCCAACCGATTCCAGCTGGGATCCCAATGACATATCAATCGGTGGCACCGGCATCCTGAGTTGGGCCACCGCCAACATGCACGTGATCGGCAATACGATTTATGACGTCGATGCCGGCTTCGGCAACCCTGCCGGCGGGACGCAGTACATTGAGTTCGCCAACAACATCGTCGCCGACATTCACCCGGGTGCTCACCACATCGGTATTCGGGTTGGCGCGATAGCAGCTGCGGCAGACGTCTATAACAACGTCTTCTACGACAGCGCGGGCCCTCGCATTAAGTGGGGCTCGAAGACGCCATTTACGACTCTGTCGGCCTGGACGACGGCCTATCCGACCAAGGGCGCAGGCTGCATCGATGACGATCCTGATTTCGTAGATCCAGGAAGCCTCGATTTCCATCTCGATTCAACCTCACCTGCAATTAACATTGCAGTTGAGACCACTGCCTACGCGACGTTTCAGAGCCTATATGGTATCGATATTCGTGTAGATATGGATGATGCTACCCGGCCTAATGGAGCCGGCTGGGATGCAGGAGCGTATGAGTATTACCCGCCAGTGGTCACCGGCAGGTATGTCTTCTACAACAACTCTGCATGGGACGGCAACGACCCAGCCGCCAACGCCGCCGACGACCCAGCCATCGCTACAAATAAGACCGCCCTGCTGCCGGCGGGGACTGCTGACTTTACCAACTACACAAGCTACTGGCGGGGCATCAACGGAATAATGATCGATGCGACCGGAACTGGCGGCGCAGCCTCGGCGAGCGACTTTGCGTTCAAAGTCGGTAACGATTCGACCCCCTCCGGCTGGTCAACTGGGCCGGCTCCTGCCAGCATTGCTATCCGCCCGGGCGCTGGCGTGAGTGGTTCGGACCGTATCACTATTACCTTCGCCGACGGCGCGATAACGGGTGAGTGGCTCGAGGTGACGTACATCGCTGCCTCGGACGTGTTCTACTTCGGCAACGCCCCCGGCGAGACGGGCAATTCAGTTACCGATGCCGAAGTTACGCCCACCGATGAAGTTTACGTCCGCAACAACCCAGCGACGCTGGCTGTCAGCTCAGCCTCGATCTCCCACGCCGGCGACTTCAACCGAGACAAGAAGGTCGGCCCGACTGACCAGGTAATTTGCCGCAACAACGGGACGAATTCTTCAACAGCCCTGCAACTGATTACCGTGCCGTAGTGGGATGAATTGGCAACCGACTAAGCCCCGTCGGCGGAGCCGAGAATCGCGCCGTCGTTGCGGGCGATGATTTTTTGGCCGGGTTGGATTACAAGCAGGTCGTCGTCCCAGTTGCCCCAGAAAAGTTTCCGCAAAAGTGTCCAGTCCCCGTCGCGAAGAATGAACTCCCAGCCATTAGTTTCGGCATTCGCTTGCGCGCGGCCGATGAATTGCGTCTCGTCGCAGACGCCCATCTTGAGGTACATCAGGCGGCTGTAGTGATCGCGCCAGTCGCCGAGCGTCTGTTTGATGTAGTCCGCCGAGTCTTTACCGTATTTTTCCACGAGCTGTTCGTACGAATCAGCCAGGCCCAGTTTTCCCATCACGCCGTCCTGGCCGTAGGCGGGCTGGGCTAGGCTGCCGTCGGGTGAGTTGTTCCGCTCCGCCCAGCCGGTGGTCATGTAGTACGTGCCCGGATTCTCGCTGAAGTAGGCGTCATAGGCCGCCGGCGAGCCGAAGAAAAAACTTATGCAATCGTGCGCACGCGGAATAACCAACGGCAGCTCACCCGCACGCACGCCGACGAGCCCGTCGTTGCATCGCGCATAGCCGAGCAGAATCGCATCGTAGCCGTGCTCGGAAGTTACCTCGTCTATCGCCGATTGAATCCTGGCTGTCATGTCGGGCGTTTCAAGATCATGCAGGCCCTTTTGGAGAAACTGGAGGTCGACTTGGTGCGGGCCGGCCGAGGCGAGATGACATGCCTCGCGGTGGATTACTTCGCAGCCGATGAACTTGAACTTCTTAGCGGGTTCGGCGGTCATGGTCTCGATTATATCGGGTTGGGCGAGATTCTGCCCCTACCCTTACTGATACAGGCCCGCCAATTTGCCGATAATAACTGCAAGCAGGAAACACGGACGATTCGGCTGTAAACGGCAAGAGGCCAACCTTTACATCCTAATTTATTGCGGGATCAAAAGATATGAACTTCACTAACGCCATCGCCAAAGTCCGCTTCGCCTCGGCCAAGCCTCAAAAAGTTACTCTCAACAAGTCAGATTCACTAACTGCTGAACTTCTCTGCCTTGAACCGGGCCAGAACATGAAAGTTGCCTCAGGCCAGTGGAACTATTACGTAATAACCGGCACTGCTACGATCGGCTCCGCCGAAGGGTCAACCGACCTGCCAACCGGTCAGTTCGCCGGCTCCGAAACCGACGAGCCACACACGATCACCAATGACGGCGAGCAACGTCTGATAATACTGGCTGTGGGTGGCTGAAAGTCAAAAAACGTTTAATTTCTTTCGGTTTTCTTACCGAAAACTTCGAGATTCTTACCTGATTTTTCGCTCAACTTCGCTCATTTTGCGATTTTTTCCCCGAAATTTTCCTGAAAAAGCGCCTCAGACGTCCAATTCTGCTGCGTAAAGGTCGTCGTAGGTCTCCCGCCTGCGGATCACGCGGAAGGTCTCGCCTTCGACCAGAACCTCCGCCGCCCTGGGCCTGGAGTTATATTGGCTGGACATCACGAACCCATACGCCCCGGCAGAAAACACCGCCAGCAGATCCCCGCGAGCCACCGGCGGCAGGAGGCGATCCCTGGCCAAAAAGTCGGCCGACTCGCATAGACCGCCGACGACATCAACGCGCACCGCACCCGCCGGCTCATAGTCAAGCCGTTGCTGCGGAAGCTCGGCGCCCTCGGCCAGTGCTACCGGATATATAAAGTGCTCAGCCTGATAAAGGGCTGGCCGAATCAGATCGGTCATACCCGCATCGACTATGACAAAGTCCTTATCCCGGCCTCGCTTGTTGTACAGCACGCGCGAAATCAGTATGCCCGAGTTGGCTGCGATCTGCCTGCCGGGTTCGATGATAATCTGCAAACCCGTCCCTTCCAGCAGCGGGACGATCTTCTCGGCATACTGGGCCGCGGTCGGCGAACTGCCAACCTCGTAGTCGGCTGCGAAACCTCCGCCGATATCCAATGCGTTAATCTTAAAGCCCTGTCCCCTAAGCCGCTCGATCAACGAAAGGGCCTTTCCGATAGCCTCAACGTACGGATCGGGCGAGTAGATCGGCGAGCCGATATGCAGGTGGATCGTATCCAGCCGAACGTGATCGTCGCGGCCATAGGCTGCGAAGAATGCCTCCGCTCTGTCGATATCCACGCCGAACTTGGTTTCAGCCTTGCCTGTTGCGGTATAGCGATGCGTGCCGGGATCGAATACATCCGGGTTAACCCGAAGTGCTGCCCGGACCGTTACCCCCGCCTCGGCGGCGATTTGCGAAAGGTTTTCAAACTCGGGAGCCGACTCGACGTTGAACAGCATTATGCCTGCCTCAATCGCATCACGCAGCTCGCGGTCAGTCTTGCCAACGCCGGCAAAAGCAACCTTGCTGCAGTCGCCTCCAGCAGCTTGGACACGCGCCAAGTCGCCGCCGGTGATGATGTCGAAACCCGCCCCCTCAGCCGCCAGCAGCTTCAGCACATGCACATTCGCCAGGGACTTCACCGCAAAGCATATCAGCGGATTAACCGGTGCGAACGCCTCAGCCATCGCACCATAATGATGCAGCAGCGTAGCTCCGGAGTAGATATAAGCCGGCGTGCCAACTTCGGCAGCTATCTGGGCGATGTCGACACCCTCGCAGAACAGCCTGCCGTCTCTGTAATTAAAATAGTCCATAACCTGATCCAGTATTTAACTCGCCTTAACCAGCGTTTATCAATCTCAGCTTAGAAAAACCTTTATAGCTTCGCTGGCTCGTTGAGCAAGTAATTGTTGCGTGTGCGTCATTGCATGTCGGACTGTCACCTCACCCATTACAAGCGGCAGCACTTGGGTAAACAACTCCACCGGCGCATCGTCTGCCAGCTGACCGGGAATACAAACTACCGGCACGCCGGCCTTGGTAGCTAATTCGGCAATGGCTGAAAGTGCCTTGCCGGCCAGTACCTGCGAATCCAACTTCCCCTCCCCGGTAATACACAGGTCAGCCCCAGCCAACCTGCGAGCCAGCGACAGGGCCTGTGAAATAACCTTCCCGCCATTTTCAAGTCTAGCACCGGCGAAAGCGACCAGGCCGGCGCCTAGCCCGCCCGCCGCTCCAGCACCCGGCAGGTTCTCTACATCTAAACCAAGATCGCGGCGAATAATTTCCGCCAGGTGCGAAAGGCCGGCATCTAACTGCTGGACCATCTCTTCGGTCGCACCTTTTTGCGGGCCGTAAATTGCCGCCGCTCCCTGGGGGCCGGTAAGAGGATTTTTTACATCGCAGGCGACGGTTATCTTAGTGTCTTTAATACGCGGATCCAGACCTGAAACATCGATACTTGCAATGTCTGCCAGGCCTCCCCCGGACAACCCGCACACGCAAGGGTTGCCATCATGATCGATGAAAGTTACACCCATCGCCTGCCCGCAGCCGCAGCCGCCGTCATTGGTGGCCGATCCTCCAATCCCGATTATTATCTCGGTGGCACCTGCATCAAGGGCAGCCAGGATCAACTGACCTGTCCCAAAGGTGGTTGTCCGCGTCGGATCACGAAGCTCCGGCCTGACCAGCGCCAACCCTGAAGCTGCCGCCATTTCTATTACCGCTGCACCACCGGCGGGGCCCGGTTCAAGTCGGGCATCTCCAGCCGATGCCGTCTGGGCTGCAGACAAACCCACCTCACCGGGCAGGAGTGCATCCGATGCCTTGCCCAGCATCGCAAAGCGCCCGCGAACGGGTGCGCCCAATGGGTCGAACACGTCGGCGGCTAAGAACTGCCCGCCCGTGGCAGCCACCATAGCAGCGACCGTGCCTTCCCCGCCGTCAGCCATGGGACACAAATCGACAATGGCATTGGGACACACTGCAAGCACACCTTCAGCTATCGCCGCAGCTGCATCTGCCGCTGGTAGCGATTCCTTAAATGAATCCGGTGCAATCAAAACTTTCATAACATAACCCTGGCCATTAGTGGCGAATGTAACAGAATTAACAACAAGTCCGATATGGTAGCGACTTAGTTAGACTTCGAGAATCTCGAATCTTTTTTCTTTGTAGGTACTTCCGACGTTAATCGCCTCAATATGCCCAATCTTGAGTCGCTGAGGCCAGTGCGAATGACCGCAAAAAACATGCGTAACTTTCTCAAAGCCCAATAACACTTCACCCAATCTGGACGAGCCAAGATAGGCTGCTGCAAAGGCGAGTCGGTCGGGCCTGTCCTGGGGAACAAGCTCCGCAAAGGGCAGGTGATGGAACATCGCTATGATCCTGTCTACCCGGGTAGTGACTTCCGCCAACTGATTGGACAAACTCTCTGTGAGTTGATCGAGGAATTGCTCATCGGTTACGGGTAGCTTCACATGCTTTCCGTCCATCCACCGAACTGCAATCGAACGGCTTCGGTCGCTGAGTTTCGCCCGGTGACGGGCAAGTAGTTGATCGTGCCCGCCAAGAACCTCAGCGGCCCGGGGTGAAACCTTGGCCTGGTAAAATTCCAGCGGGATGCCCAGGTCCGTATCACGAAAAGAATAATCGTACCAGCCGATCGAGCCAACCAGCGCTACGTCATCTAATACGACCGGGCCATGGTCCAGCACATCAAAGCCTCCCTTAGCTGCGGCAACGGGCAGAACTCGCCTGTAGCGTCTGATCGAATCCTCCTGAGGCCTGCACCAGAGACAGTGATTGCCGGGGACGATAAGCTTCCGGCCGGGGAAATCGGCGAAAAGCGATAAACAGTCGATGAAAGGCGTCAGATTCGCCCCGGCTATATCGCCGAGCAATACGAGCGTCGCAGGGCCTGCGCCAGCTTCGGAGAGGATTTCCCCTGCCACCTGGCGGACGGGCCCGCGGGATCTGGCGATATTATAGTGCAAATCTGCTGTAACTATTAGCTTCATAGGAACTGTCGATTATACCGCAGCCGGGGAGGCCGGTCCAATTGCACGGCAGCTTACCTGGCGGCTTACCGGGAGCGAGTTATTTGGTTTCGGGCTCCGACGATGGTAAGCTCTTGAGTCTATGAACGACAGTAAACCATTGAACATTGCGATTACTTCGCTGGGCTGCCCGAAGAACCTCGTCGATAGCGAGAAGATGATGGCGATACTGGCTGAGGGCGGCTGCGTTATCGGCGCGCCGATGGACGACGCCGACGTTATCGTTATCAACACCTGCGGATTTCTCGGCTCGGCTCGCGAAGAATCGCTGGAAGTTATCGAAGAAGCAGTAGCCTGTAAGGCAGGAGGCGGGGTTAAGCGCGTCGTCGTCGCCGGCTGCCTGGTAAACCGCGACGCTGAGAAACTTTTTGAAGTCGCGCCGGAAATCGACGCGATTGTCGGTGTAGATAACCGCCAGGAAATCCTCGAAGCTGTTTTAGGGACCGATCGCGTAACCTGCAACGACGGTCATGCGGGCGCATTACACGACGATAGCGGACGGTTCCGGCTGACAGTTCCACACTCTGCATACTTGCGGATCTCCGAAGGCTGCTCCCGGCGGTGCAGTTTCTGCACGATCCCGGCAATCCGAGGCCCGTTCCGCTCCAAGCCCGCAGAACTGGTTCTATCCGAGGCACGTGAACTGATCGCCGACGGCGCGATCGAGTTAAACGTGATCGGCCAGGACACATCCGGCTACGGACGCGACCTGAAAGACGGTTCATCGCTGGCGTCGCTGCTAAAGTCGCTGGACGAACTCGACGGGTTGTCCTGGATCCGCCTGCTCTACGCCTACCCCGCACCATTCGACGATGAACTTATCGAAACGATTGCAAATGGGCAGCGCATCACGCCCTACCTTGACATGCCCCTCCAACATATCGCAGAACCAGTCCTCAAGCGAATGGGCCGGGGCGTAGGCAGACAGGCAATCGAAACGCTGCTGGGTAAGCTGCGCGAGAGGGTCGACGGACTGACAATACGCACGACATTTATCTCAGGCTTCCCCGGCGAGACGGAGGCTGACTTCGCCGAGTTGCTCAACTTTGTCGAAGATTTTAAATTCGACGCACTCGGCGTTTTCGAATTCTCCCCCGAACAAGGCACGCCGGCGTTTTCCATGGCCGAGCAGGTCCCCGACGAAGTCAAAGCCGACCGGGCCGAGCAGATAATGCTCGCCCAGCAACAGATTGTCTTCGACGCCAACGAAAAGTTAATTGATACGAAACTGGACGTACTTATCGACGGAATCGACGCTGATGGAGTGTGCCTAGGCCGGCACAAGGGCCAGGCACCTGAGGTCGACAGCCTGTGTTTGGTTACCGATCCGAGGCCAGCCGGCGAGATTTTCCGCGCAAAAGTTGTCGGCTTTGAAGATTATGACTTGCTGGTCGAGCCGGAATAGTTAAATTGCTAGTTGAAAATGAACTGGAAAATACCCAATCAACTGACAATCGGGCGAATAATACTCGCAGCCGTTTTCTTTGTATTGCTGGGGCTGTATGAGTCCGGCACAGATGCCAGTGAATACCTGCTGCTGATATCTGCTGCGATCTACATCATCGCCGGGATAACCGACGTACTTGACGGTTACCTCGCCCGTAAGTTGAACCTCACCAGCGCCTTCGGCAGAATAGCCGACCCGTTCGTCGATAAGGTCCTCGTCGTCGGTGCATTCGTAATGTACAGCGGCAGCAATTTCACATTCGCTGCCGGCAATATCGGATCGTTCGAAGCAGGCCTACCCACCTGGCTGACAGGCGAGATGGCTTCGGGCGTCCAGTCGTGGATGGTAGTTGCGATTCTCGCCCGCGAATTCATCGTCTCAGCCATCCGCGGCTACAGCGAGTCATGCGGAATAAAGTTCCCCGCCACCTATGCAGGCAAAATAAAAATGTTCGTCCAATCAGTGGCGATTGTAACTATTCTCATCCAGTTGGCTTGGGTCCAGACCTCACCCTGGGGCATTATCACCAAACTAATATCCGTCTGGCTGACGGTAATCGTAACGGTCCTGAGCGGGCTGTCCTATATCAGCCAGGCGCGGCACCTCCTGAAAGCTGATGCTTAACCGCAGCACTACGGCCAAGTTTCTTGTCACCGGAGCAGGTACTGGCTACCTGCCCATAGCACCCGGTACATGGGGCTCAGCGGCTGTTTGTATTATCTACCTGGCGATAGCAGCCATCGGGGCCGATACTTGCTCAGGCGTTAATTGGGTACTGGCCTCGATCGCACTGGCAGCTACTCTAGGCTGCGGCCTGGGGGGGCCCTTCATCGAAAAAACCTTCTCCAAGAAAGACCCGGGCCAATGCACGCTGGATGAATGGGCCGGACAGGCCCTTACGTTACTTTTCCTGCCGATGGCAGCGACCTTTTCAACTCAACTGACAACAGCAGGCGTAGCATTTTTCGCATTCCGCTTTTTTGATATCATCAAGCCCCCGCCTATTCGTCAATTGGAGAAACTGCCCGCCGGATGGGGTATCGTCGCCGACGACCTCGCCGCCGGTATCTACGCAAACATCACCTGTCAGCTGATCCTGCGACTGGCCCTGCCGGCAATCTGCGGCTGATATAAGCAGCCTATTTCTCAGGCGGGGCTGAGAGTTCTTCGATAATGGCCCCCACCACTGCCGCCAAACCGAAGAAGAAGGCCCGCTTAAACGCCGAGACACCCATCACCTTGACTATCGCAAAAAACTGAACCGGCTGCGTGGCAGCTTCGGCCCCAGCTTGCAAAAGATATGTTCTAGCTGCCGCCGAGCCGACACCGACCAGCACTCCGCACAACGCACCCATTACAATTCGCCGGGCCGTCGAAGCTCCACCAGCCCACCTTGCCGCCCCCCAGCCGCACAGCATGGGAAACAGAACCGCCAGGTACCAGATAGATCCCAGCCCAATAATGCCATCACCCCAATTCTGGCAGGCAAAATCGACACCGGCAAATGCAGCTACACCAGCCAGCGCAACAACCGGCACGTGCCATTGGCGAACAGGTAAATCTTTTCGCAACTCCTGTCGGTTGCGCATGCGCCGGCGAATTGTCAGAGGTCTGTTATAGAAGAAGTCGAACACGCCGTGTTCTAAAAGTGCTCCATGTTCACCAAAGACCGGTACTACGTGCACCGCCCCGGTCGCCCAATGGGCAGCCATGAATCTCGCCAACGCCGGATACCGATAGGCCATCTGGATCGGAAACGCCAGGTACCCGACATACTTAAAGAACCCAAGGAATACCGCAATGTTATAGTCTTTGAAATTCCGCTCACGAATCACAAGGTACAGCACATACAGCCCCCGAACCAGCGAACCCGGCGAAAGTGGAACTACCTGGAACGCCGCCAGGATCAACAGCATCTGGCCCCATGCTTCAGACAAGGTCAATCCCTGGGAGGCCTTGTACCAGAAGGCGACAATAACGGAGACGATCTGCGTTACCGGAAGCGTACAGACATGGACAGCCATGCTTTTGAGGTACTTCTGGATGAACGGCTCGTCGATACGCGAGAGAATCTGCTCGGCGTCTTCATCGGTAAGCATGTGCTTGCGCCGGCCCTGGTCGATCATATCGCGAAGCCATTGCTCACGAGCGGCTGGGTTAAAATACAGCCTTACCGGACGGACGAGGATGTAATCCAACAGACCCAGCACATACCGCCAATCGGTCAGCATCCGGTGCAAAAATACCGGCAGGATCGATAGCGGCGCATTGAGCATATACATCCAGGGCCTGGAGATCATCATCTCTGCCTGGCCGGCAGTAACCCTGCCGCAGCGGTGCCAGAGAATCAACTTCTCAGCCATGTGAACTCTAAGTGCCCGGCGGGAATATGACAGGCTGGAAAATACCTGTTTGTAATGTCGCTGATAGTCTCCCCTGGCCCAGAGCTTTCTAATGCCTCTACCAAGGAAAGGAATCAACCCAAGCGTCATAAAAATGACCAGCTTGAACTTGTTTCTTCTTAGCGAAGCAGCTCCATAAGCATCTGCCAGGTTCCGAACCTCATAACTATTCACTGTCGAGTCGGTAATCTTCGACCACAGCCGGGGGCTATAGAGCAACTTGACGTGGTTGTGCGTTACATCGATCATCGAATCACGATACTCAGCCTCGGCGGCTTTCAGTTCATCTACCGCCTCGGAAAGATCGGCAAATTGATCGGGATGAGCGTCGATATATTCCTGAAGCTTTTCGATATTGCCGCGGTCGAATTGAACCGCAGAGCCTCGGCGAATGCCCCTACCGATAAGAATAAAGTCCATTGGGCTCATCGGCAGGTAAGGCAGCAGGGCCAGGCCCGCCTTGAAATCAACCGCAGTCAGTCCGGCTGTGGGATCATCCTCGCAGTCGCTGCGTTTGAGACAGTTGGGTTGAGACTTGCAGGTCCACCATTCGTATTGACGGGCCAATTCGGATGCGCCCATCTCGTGAAGCATTTTTACAAGGTCAGCCATGAACTTACGCTTGGCGAGATACTCCGGCGAACCGAGTAAAGATTCATCAACAGGTGAGCCCTTTTTCCATGCTCGCCTGAGATCGAGATGATCGTCAACTTCAAATCGCCAGGTTCTGCCTTGGACCCATTCGATAATCTCGCCGCAACTGCCCAGTGTCGAATCGACAAACGTTGCATGCACGTCGGCAATGGCACGTTCATCCGAAAAACGAAAGCTTGCCGCTCTTCGAATAAGCTTTTGCCACAAAGCCGCCGCCCTGTCTGCGGTCGGATTTACCTGGAGGGAGAACGGGCTCTGAAAGCCCAGGCCGTATATGATATTCCTGAATATTTCCGAAAGCCGCGAGGGAGGAATGAGAATCTTCATCGCATATCGGCCGCCGGGAGTCAGGCTGCAATCTGTCAGATCAGCCTCGCCGACAGCGGTTACTTCGAGAATTTTCACCCGATAGACCTGGCCGGCAAATCCACCACCGACGAATTTCTCGACAACCAGGCGAATATTCGCTCGCCAGCCAGGCGCTACACCCACTACCTGAAAGGTTAATTCACTGCCGGGTCGTAGCGTTCGATTCGTATCGGCCGAGATAGCTCTCCCTGGCGGCAAATCTCCTGCAGCTTCCCAATGGTCTCTAACGAATATTCAACGGCCATGAAATTCTCCGACTCTTGCGGTCACTTAAAGACGGTATTAAGTTTCTATCGGCACTCAAAGGCCAAAACTATCGGCCTACCTTGGGTTTCCCCTCCAAAGAACAAGCTTTAACAGGCTGTGGGTTGTGATCGGCCCGGCCTCATGGTCCAATACGTTCGATGGATCGGATAGGTTTGAAAAATGACTTATTGCAGCAGATTCTCGCCGCTGACAGGTCGGTTGTGTTGCTTCGCGGCCCCGCGGCGTCGGGGAAGACTTCTGCCATATTAGAGCTGTACAAACACTCACTTGACGGAGAATCCCGCCCGGGGTGCCTGTTGATAGGGCCGAATTCATCCGCTGTAGCTACCCTGCGAAGACAGTGCCTTTCAGCCAGCAAAACCGGCATTCTAGTTACGCCTGCGATAACGACATTTGCTTCCCTTGCTGAACGGATTCTCTCAGCCGGTTCAAAACCAGGCAAAATGCTCTCGAACCCCCAACGGCGATTACTTCTGCGGCGAATCGTCCTGCTATTGGCTGAAGATGGGAAGCTGGCTGCCCTGGGGAAAGTTAGCGACACTCCGGGGCTGATCGTTGCACTGGATAATACCATCGCCGAACTCAAACGGGCTGCAATCGAACCGGAAGCACTCGCACGAGCAATGCCCAAGGCCAGAGGTAAGGCAGCAGACCTGCTGAGAATCTACCGCAAGTATCAGCAACAGCTCCAAGATGAGGGCGTATACGACGTCGAAGGTCGTATTTGGACACTGCGTGATTGTCTCAGACAAGGCCAGGACAACGCGCCGGCGGGCCTCGAAGGCGTTGAGGCGATTGCAGCCGACGGCTTTACTGATTTCTCACCGACCCAGCTGGAGGTACTTCAACTATTATCCAACCGGGTTAAGAAAGTTGTTATCACACTGCCCTTCCAGGCCGATGGCCGACAGCGGATGTGGCACTGGACGGCCCGGTCGCTGGGCGACATACGAAAGCAATTCGGCGATAAGCTTCTGGAGATAGAACTTGCACCGCTTGGCGATAATTTCGCCAGAACCTTCGACGGGCTGTTCGACTTTGACGCTAGCGAAGTCACCCCGGGTGGGGCTGTGAAAGTTATCGAAGCTGCGGGCATTGACGCCGAAGTAACCGCTGTAGCATCGCAGGTAAAACAGCTGCTGCAAGATGGAGCCGTAGCCGGTGAAATTGCCGTAATGGCAAGAACTATGCAGGCCTATCGCGAACCTATCGAGCGCATCTTCGCTACGAGTAACATTCCAATCAACCAAGGCCCCCAGCCGCTGATCGATATACCCATCATCCGATTCGCGCTACTGGCAGCATCGCTTGGCCCTGAGTTCGCCTCCGCCGACGTGCTGACCGTTATTAACAGCAGTTATTTTATTCCTTCGGCGTTAGGTGATTTCGATTCGGTTACAGTCGCCGCTGCCGGGACGCTGATCCGCCAGGGAAACGTCCTTACCGGGCGGGATGCTTACGCACTCGCTGGAAATCGCCTGGTAAGGCGAAGCTCGCTAAGCGCAACTGACACGGAAGAAGAGTCGGGTTTATCGGTTCCCACCTGGGCCAGCTCTAGGCAAATCACTCAAGCCAGCCAGATGCTTTCAGCTCTTTTTGACCTCGCCGAAGCGGCCCAGAGCTCCGCCGGCCTGGGGGAGCTGATCGAACGGCTGGACTTGCAATCAGCTGCTACTCACTCTGGCATCGCTGAAATCATTGCACGCGATCTAAGGGCCCTTGCAGCACTTGAACCTGTACTGGCCCAACTCGATACCCGCAGCGCCAACCTCGCTGAAATACGAGAAGCTCTCTCAGCCGCTAGCTGCCCGCCTGCAAGATCGGCCTCACTGGTTGAAGTTACAGACGTCCTCACTGCCCGCGCGGGCCGATGGAAGCATGTTTTCCTTCTCGGAACCGGCCAGGGCCAGTTCCCCCCAAAATTCACAGAAGGCTCGCTGATTGGCGAATCACAGCGTACCACTTGGTCGCACCATGGCCTGAGGCTCGACAGCCGGGGCGACCTGACTGCCCGCGAAATGCTGCTGTTCTACCTCGCTGTAACCCGGGCCGACGAAACAATTACATTCAGCTATCCAAGGTGGAACTCAACCGGCCGAGACGGCGCAGCGGGCAGTTTTCTGCTATCGGCGGCGGACTTACTCGGCGGTTTCGATAAACTTCGCGCAGCCGGCCTGGTCGAGACAATCCAACCCGGCAGACTAATCGCACCGGCCAAACAATTAACGTCTCGTCGGGATGCGGTAATCGCCGCCATCGCCGGCAGATTCGACAAGCAATTCGATCCTGACGGCTCTGCGATCTCCTGGGCTCAGGCCAATGCTTCCGAAGTGGTTGACCGGGCTTCATCGGGCATCTGGGCAGCCAACCGGCGATGGAGCCGCAATGCCTGCGACAGCTTCGACGGCAGAGTAACCTCCAAGGCTGTCAAAAGCATCCTGGCCGATAAATTCGGCCCCGAAGCGATCTTCTCACCAAGCCAGCTGAACAGTTTCGGCCAGTGTCCATGGCAGTTTTTCGCACACTACGTCCTGGGCATCGACCCGCTGGAGAAACCCGAGCGCAGGCTCGAACCGGTAAGCTTCGGGATTTTCGCCCATGACGTTCTCTGCAATACGATGCTGGACCTGGCCGGGAAATCCGGCGGATCGGTAACTCTGACGAAAACCCCGCCCGAGCAAATCAAAGCCGCTCTGGCCAAAGCTGTTGAGGATATTTCAGCGAAGATGACCCAGGGCTCCGACGATATCTCAGATCTTTGGCTTCTCCAGTGCAACCAGATGGCTGAGTTGCTGTGCGAGTATCTCCTGAACCCGCCGGCCGAGATGGCTGACGCTCGAAGCCTGCACTTTGAACTGCGGTTCGGGCCGTCGGCTGGAGCAGACCAGGCCGAAGATCCATCCAGCATTGATGAACCACTTGTGTTGGAAACGTCCGCAGGGGAGGTTCGCCTTCGCGGCAAGATTGACCGCGTCGACAAGGTTTCAGCCGAAGCTGGTCAAGGCCTGTTTGTTGTCGATTACAAAACAGGCACCCTGCCCAGCCAGGCCGACATGGACGCGGGAAGAAATTTGCAAATCCCTATCTACAGCCTGGCCGCTGAGAAAATTCTTGGCACCACCTGTATAGGAGGGGCGATGCACGGCTTTGGCGGGAAAAACCCCGTACACTTCTCGCTTGTTAAAAATGCTCGCGGCCGGGAAGCCTATCCGAAGCGGCTGGCCCAGGCCGTCGAAAAAATCGGCCAGTTCGTAAAGGCAATCTGCCAAGGCCAATTCGATCTCCTACCGACGCACGACTGCCCTCCCTACTGCCCTTACCGCCAGATCTGTCAGTTCTCCCAGCCGCGCAAACAGATAAAGTCGGCCGCGGCTGAGGGAGGCCAGCGATGAGTAACCAAATCCCCCTGACACCACCGCAACAAGCAGCGGCGAAAGATCGAATTAAAGAAAACCTGTCGGTTCGCAGCGGCGCCGGTGCCGGAAAAACCCTCGTCCTCGCCCGGAGATTCACTGAACTGCTGCTGGCTGAACCCAATACCAATCCCCTGTTGCGGCTGGTAGCTCTTACATTTACCGACAAAGCATCACTGGAGATGACCCAACGCGTCCGAGAGATGATCGAGAATCTCGCAGCCGGCGCTACCGGGGACGATCGACACAAGCTTTTAAACTGGTTGGCCCAACTGCCCGAAGCGCGAATATCCACCATTCACAGCTTTTGTGGGTCGCTGCTTAGAACCCATGCGGTAACTGCTGGGATCGACCCCAATTTCTCGGTCTGCGCAGATACACTCCTCATTACTGCGATGCAAACCGAAGCTGCCGATGAGGCAGTTCTCAAGGCAGTCCAACTCGGCAAGGCTGAGGTACTGAACCTTCTGAGAAATATCCGATACGGCGAACTGGTAAAGCTTGTCGATAGGCTTATGAGCTTGCGGACCGACAGTAATTTGGAACGGCACTTAGAACCCACCGACAGCTTGAAGCTCTGGCAGGATGCACTGTCGACCGAGAAGGACAAGCTCCGCGAAAAGCTAAGTAGTGATGCTGACCTACCCAGACAAGTCCAGCAGCTCGATGACATCACCTGCACCGATTCAAGCGACAAATTGCTGATCTGGCGCGACCAGGCTATTGAGGCGGCGAGAAAAATCCTATCCGATGATTCCGACACCGAATCTCTCAGCGAAGCGTTTGGGCAACTCGCAGCCGTCAAGCCAGGTGGATCAGGCTCGGGTAAGGCCTGGGAAGGTTTTACTCCCAAAGAAGTTCGCGATGAGATAAAAAAACTTCAGGAAGATTTGTCTGCGTATTCGGCATTGGCCCTGGTGATAGGCCCTGACGACGAGTTGGCTGCGCGGGCTTTGGCAACGATGGTTCAACTCGCCGGCCAGGCCAATGATCTTTTCACCCAGGCCAAGCGCAAACGCGGGCTGCTGGACTTCACGGATCTGCTTTATTACACGCAACAATTGCTGGCAGTGAATACAGATCTGGCTAAGCGGCTGAGTTCAGGCATCGACCAACTATTGATCGATGAATGCCAGGACACCAACTCTTTCCAACTTCGCATGTTGTTGAGCTTGATATTCGGCGACGACCGGATGGACAACTGGCCCGAAGGAAAACTTTTCGTCGTCGGCGACGCCAAACAAAGTATCTATCGTTTCCGCGGCGCACAGGTAGAAGTCTTCGAGCAACTGTGCAAAACACTGGGCTCAGTTAGGCAAGAGAACCTGGACACCTCATTCCGCACGCATCTAGCAGGGATCGAGTTCGTAAATCACCTGTTCGCCAATCTCATGGAATCTTACGAACCGATCAAGGCACATCGGACGAATAATCCGCCTGATGAATCGGTCGAGATTCTGCTGGCTACGGACCCTAATGGCCAATCACTCCAAGGCCAGGCTTCAGCCCCAGCTGACGCCGCCCAGGCGTCGGTAACCGCACAGCGAATCACCGAGATGATCGAAGGCGACCAGAAACTGGTTTGGGATCGGGACACCAATTCCTACAGGCAAGCTACCGCTGGTGACATCGCCATACTTTTCAGTCGGCGGACCAAGAGCCTAATCTATGAGCGTGAACTGGCAAGAAGGGATATTCCTTACTACGTGGTAGCTGGGACCGGCTTCTACAAGCAGCAGGAAGTTTACGACGTTTTATGTGCGCTGCGAGCAATAGACAATCCGTTTGACGATATCGCCCTTGTCGGTGTTCTTCGGTCGAGCTTGATTGGCTTGGATGACGAGGCATTGGTACATATCACACAGGCGTCCAGCCGGCCGATCAGGGGAAGCCTTCAAGAAAAGCTGGCTGCTACAGATAATGGGCCGAGAATCGACATCCCGGGCCTGGATGAACGCCAGCAGCTAGCCCTTGGATTTGCAATCGACTTAATCGAGAACCTTTCCAGGCGAAAGGATGCGGTGGGGATAGCTGCCCTGATTGAAGAACTCGCCGAACGGACCGGATACGAAGCTGCGCTATTGACCCAGTTCGAGGGCAGGCGAAAATTGAGCAATTTCCGGAAGGTTATCGCCCTTGCCAGACAAGCCGGGGCCGGCCAGATGACGCTGGCGGAATTTATCGCACAGATGGACCAGCGTACCATCGACGATTCAAGATACGAACAGGCCGCCGTAGCCGGCGAGGCCGACAATGTCGTAAGGTTAATGACCATCCACAGCGCAAAGGGTTTGGAGTTCCCGATTGTCTTCCTGCCGGACCTGAGCGCCAGAAACGAATCCATAAAAGATTCCCTGATAAACCGGCTGGATTTTGGACTTACCCTTAAACACGATACCCGCAGCATTGAAGAAAAAAACGACTCGAAGGATTCTGACGAAGGTATCGGCAGTGCGCACCTGTTGGCAAAGGAGCTCGAACAGGCCGACCGGGAAGCCGAGGAAATTCGAAGGCTCTACGTAGCAGCTACCCGCCACGAAGACCGATTGGTATTCGTGGCCGCTGACTGGCGAAACAAAGACGGCGGATTCTATTGGGCAAACAGTGTCATTAACAAGTTGGACAGAGCATTATCTATCACTGAAACTCTAGACGCCGGCTTAGAAAAAATCCCCTATTGCGACGGCCGATTTAGTGCAGCTATCAGGAGGATGAGGCCGTCCCGGCCAAAGCGACGAGGTAGTAAACTATCCCCCGGCCAGGAGGTTCTCGCCGCAGCGAATGATTCTCAGGAACTTGGGGAAAAGCTACTTCGTTTAAAAAAACCCGGCGCCCCATCACCAAAGTTGCTGGGGCCTCTGGATGTTTCAAAGGGTAAGGTTGAACTGGCGGCGACAGCATTGAGTGACTTCGCATTCTGCCCGATGCTCTTCCGTTGGCGACATGAACTGCGAGTTCCTCCTGGCCGCAATAGACAACCAAAACAGACTATCCCCTCGCCGGCCTCGCTGGACGCAGCAACAATGGGAACGGTCCTCCATAGATGCATGGAACTTCTGGATTTGACTGCCCCGCCCAATTCCCAGCAGCTTATCAGGCGCGTACTGGGCGAGATGGATCTGGATTCATACGTCGATCCAGAGCCCTTGGCAGCCCAGATCCAGCCGATGCTTGTTAAATTTTTCAATCATGAACTTTGCCGACGAATCCAGGCATCGACGAGACAATACAGGGAGTTGGATTTTGTCTACCAGGCCGGGCGCGTTGCCATCAGAGGGCAAATCGACCTGCTTTTCCTGGGAGCTGATGGACGGTGGTGCATTGTCGATTACAAGTCGGACCGAATCACAGCCGACAAGGCCCCCGGCCATGCCCAGCGTTACCGCACTCAGATGCAGGTTTATGCAAAGGCCGCAGCGAACTATCTGGAAACACCCCCACCAAATGTAGAGCTGTACTTTCTACGTCCAGGTGTTTGCCAGCCTGTTGAACTGGCCGGCGGTAAGGGCCAAGCCGATAGAATCGCCCAGATTGCATGTGAGCTTATTGGGGCCAGGTACGCAAATAGCTTCAAACGTCGCAATGATCAACAATGCAGCTTTTGCCCATACAGCCCACTTTGCGAAAAAACCTTACCGTCAGCCTGATCCGGCCTGGACAAAGAACCTTTACCCGAGCCCCGGCTACGTGATATAGTTCCACTCATCAGCGGATTCATCCGCCACGTCATACTGAAGGTGAAACAATGATCATCCATATCATCCGCGCTATCTATCTCCTAGTAGTCATGGCCTTTGCCATAACGTACGCCCAATGGCACAAAATCTATAAACAAGGCGATATATACGTAACGCTGTATATCGCGATCCCAGCCCTGACCGCGCTTGCCCTGGTCTTTATGGATATGTTCTGGCGAAAGAAGCGTCTGCAGGCTATCAGCGGCCTATTCTTCGGCCTGCTTGCAGGTTTGGTAATTGCATACGCACTTGCCCAGATCGTCAACCTCTCAGCGATGATTCTGGGAGAATATGAAACCTCGCCACAGACACTGACGTCTGAGGCAGAGAAGATCCAAATTACACCTGACCTGACACCAGAGCAATTTGGTGGCGAACTTAACGGACCCCAGCAATCAGATTCTATTACTCCAAGACATTCGATCATCGCCCTGATTAAAGTTCTTCTTGGCGCATCAGCGGTATTTTTGTGCGTCTCGTTTGTTCTCCAGACAAAAGACGACTTCAGATTCGTTATTCCGTACGTTGAGTTTTCACGACAATCCAAGGGCATCAGACCTCTTTTGCTGGACACCTCGGTTATCATCGATGGACGAATAGGTGATATTGCTGAAACGCGCATACTGGACGCCGAGCTTATCGTGCCAAGATTCGTCCTGGCCGAGCTTCAAGCAGTGGCTGATTCGGATGATAAACTCAAACGCAACCGCGGCCGGCGAGGTATGGACGTTCTGAACAGCCTGCAGAAAAACAATAAAATAGACGTCCGCATGTTAAATGTCGAGGCGCCAAATACAGATGAGAAAACACCTGTAGATGCAAAACTGGTTGCCCTGGCTGAACATCTTCACGCGCGATTGGTAACGAACGACTATAACCTGTCCAAAATTGCTCAAATACGAAACGTTGACTCGGTCAATATCAACGACCTGGCCAATGCCCTCAGGCCTGTTGTGCTTCCGGGCGAACGACTGATGGTTAAGATAATCCGGGCAGGTGAAGAACCCGGACAGGGCGTCGGCTATCTGGAAGACGGAACTATGGTCGTAGCCGAGCATGCGCTGGATTTGGTTGGCCAAGAAACCGAACTTACGATAACCAGCGTTTTGCAGACTTCGGCTGGACGAATGATATTCGGCAAGACGGATAACACTCGAGGCGATAATCGTCCGATAAATAGCTAGAAGCCATCCCAATACCTCGATTTGAGCCGCCTTTAACCTTGCATACGATTGTTCAGTTTTCGCACCCGCCCGAATAGCCCAAAATGCAGCCTGCCACTTAAGATGCTTTATAACAAGTGGTTATATTAAAATTTCTTTCCCTTGAGTTATTCTTCAAACTCCTTATACTTATTCAAACCGGAATGACAAAAACCATAATATAAAACCCTATCACACCTTATTATTGTCTCAATAAACTGTCCTATTTCGGCCCGACTAGTTAAAAGATACAAAACACGTGTGTTTCCGGAGTCAAAACATGACTGAGAGCATCGAATCATTCGTAGCTAAGTTGCAATCCGAGGGCGTCGATGCTGGGCGCAAACAAGCCGAGCAGATCGCAGTCCAAGCACAGGCCCAGGCTGATCGGATTGGCGAACAGGCCACCCAGCAGGCAGCCAAGATAATCGCCCAGGCCCAGGCCCAGGCAGCCAATATCAAAACCCGTTCACTGTCAGAACTGGAGCTTGCTTGCCGAGATATCGTCCTTCGCCTCCAGGATAGCCTAACCAAGGCCCTGTATGCCGTTATAGCTGCCCATGTAAAAGACAAACTCGATGACGTTGACTTTTTGGGCAAGTTCTTACATGAATTGATTAAAATGTATGCCCAAGCCAATCTCTCGGGTGATCAGGTCCGCATAAACGTTCCCGAGGATGTAAGGGAGCAGCTTATTGATTGGGCTATGCGTGAATTAGGCAAGGTGGCCGTTGATGGTCACCATGGTATTTTAGATCTTAAAGGCACCCTTGCCGAGTCGGGCTTTACCTACAACATCGACGGTGCAACGGTTGAAGTAACGCTCAGTTCCGTTACCCAGGCACTTGTCGAAATGGTCGAACCAAGTCTGCATGAAATGATATTCCAAGCTGCTAAGGCGAAAACCAACTGAGGAACTTGAATTGTCAGGGCAGAATTATTATCTCCTAACAGCTCTTCCTTCCCTGGGAGAGTTGGGCTCAACAGCACCGATAACCGCATCTGAGTTGATCGAGCACGTCAGCCCTGCCCCATCTGTCCTTAAGTTAGTCGAAGCTGTTTTCCTTGGCGGTGACCTTACCCAACGCCAGGCCTACCTGTCCGGGGAACTCGAAAAGCCCAGCCCGGTGGTCCTTTCGATCGAACAAGTTAAAGACGAAGAGCCTCTTCCGACTGAATTGCTTCTACCACAAGAACTTACCGATCCAAGATCCGTTGTGGACGCAATAACAGCCGGGTATTTCAACCACGCATTGCGCGTCGGCCAAGCCGTCGGAAGTGAGTTTATAACCCACTGGGTCGGATTCGAAGTTGCTTTGCGCAACGCCTTAGCTCAGGCACGCGCCAAGTCGCTTTCACTTGACCCGGAAATTTATATTGTTGCCCCCGAATTAGCCGATCTCGATACCGATTTTGCAGCGGTGGTAGCTGAATGGTCCATTGCCCCAAATCCACTTGCGGGAATGCGATTGCTTGATGGCGCCCGATGGGATTGGCTTAATGAACACGAAGGCTGGTTCAGCTTTGATGACGACGAACTTGCCTGCTATGCCGCAAAACTGACGCTTATCGAACGCTGGAACCGATTTGAACGGGCCGAGCAGGCTAACTTCCAGACAGAAACCAATTAGAGGATTTTACGGTGACCGGAAAAATCGTAGCCATATTCGGAAACATGGTTATCGCCAAACTTGGCGGTGACGTCATCCAGAACTCTGTAGCCTATTGCTGCCGATCTAACGGGGGCAAGCTCATGTCTGAGGTTATCCGCGTTCGTGGCCAGTTGGCCGACCTCCAGGTATTTGAGGAGACGCGAGGCCTGCGAATCGATGACAAGGTAGAGTTCACCGAGCAGATGCTTTCGTTGACTCTCGGGCCCGGCCTGCTGGGACAGATATACGACGGCCTGCAAAACCCCCTGCCCAAGCTGGCAGCGGAGAAGGGGTTCTTCCTGGCACCGGGTATTTATTTCGACGGTTTGGATCAGGAAAAGATCTGGACCTTTACACCCAAAGCCCAACCGGGCGATACCGTTAACCCCGGCGATACGATTGGCACGGTCCCTGAGGGCGTTTTAACACACAGAGTCATGGTTCCGCTGGCATGGATGGGACAATACAAAGTCCACAGCGTGGTAGATGCCGGAGACTATACAGTTTCTACCGAGATTGCTGTGCTTACCGACGAATCGGGCAAGGAACTTTCCGTTACCATGCAGCAGCCCTGGCCAGTGAAGGTTCCGCTGAATATTTCGCGGCGCAGGCTCATGCCGACCGACCCCCTCGTAAGCCGCGTGCGAATTATCGACTCGCTGTTCCCGATTGTTCGTGGTGGGACTTATTGCATTCCCGGGCCATTCGGTGCCGGCAAGACCGTCCTTCAGCAAATCACCTCACGACACGCTGAAGTTGACGTCGTCATCGTCGCAGCCTGCGGCGAACGAGCCGGCGAGGTAGTGGAAACAATTCGGGAGTTCCCCAAACTAATCGACCCGAGAACCGGCAAGAGCTTGATGGAGCGGACGATTATCATCTGCAACACCTCAGCCATGCCGGTTGCTGCTAGAGAAGCCTCGGTATACACGGCAGTGACGATGGCTGAGTATTACCGCCAGATGGGTCTGGATGTGCTATTACTGGCCGACTCGACCTCGCGCTGGGCACAGGCGATGCGTGAAGTTTCCGGCAGGTTGGAAGAAATCCCCGGCGAAGAAGCATTCCCCGCCTATCTGGAATCTCGAATCGCCGGTTTCTACGAACGCGCTGGATCGATCGAACTTAATGACGGCACGATCGCATCAGTCACCATCGGCGGTACGGTCAGCCCCGCCGGGGGAAACTTCGAAGAACCGGTAACACAAGGTACGCTTAAAGTCGTCGGTGCCTTCCACGGCCTGAGTCGTGAACGCTCCGATGCCCGCCGGTATCCGTCCATCGACCCGCTTGAATCCTGGTCGAAGTACACCGGCATTATCGAGCCGGAAAAAGTCGCCACCGCAAAGAGCATGCTTAAAAGAGGCAACGACGTTAAGCAGATGATGACCGTCGTAGGCGAAGATGGAACGCCCGTAGCTGACTTTACCATAATGCTCAAGGCAGAGTTCTTCGATAACTGCTACTTGCAGCAAAATGCATTCGACGAGGTAGATGGGGCCACGCCGAAGGATCGGCAGATCTTCGTCTTTGATAAGATTCTTCAAGTGCTGGGGCTCGATTTCGACTTCGAGGATAAAGACTCAGCCCGAAAGATAATGTTCCAGGTCCAGGACCTGTTCCGCAACTGGAACTTTGCCGCCCAGGACACAGACGAATACGATCAAATTCTATCCCAGATTGACGAGTTCATCGCCTGCAAGGGAAGAGCTGACCAGACGGTCTCTGCAGAAGCAGCGGCCGGGACCGACGAATAAGACTCGTCGCAAGAGGATTAATAAGATGCGGAAGTACTATGACGAGATAACGCGAATCTCTGGAAACGTTGTTACAGTCACCGCCACAGGAATCGGCTACGACGAATTGGCTACAGTAACGACCCGCCGGGGAGTTTCGCTTGCACAGGTGATTCGTCTGGAATCCGACCAGGTAAGTCTCCAGGTCTTCGAAGGCACGCAGGGCGTTTCAACGGGAGACAAGATACGTTTCCTGGGCCACCCTATGCAGGTGCCCTTCGGCGATGAGATGATGGGACGGATTTTCGACGGCTCGGGTCAACCTCGCGACGGCCGACCCGAAATTAAGACCAACATGGTCGATATCGGCTCGCCGCCGGTTAACCCTGTCCAGCGCAGTCAGCCTGACCGTATGATCCGAACCGGCATTCCGATGATCGATATTTTCAATTCGCTGGTCGAATCTCAGAAGCTGCCTATTTTCTCGATACCGGGCCAGCCCTATAACGAACTACTCGCACGGGTGGGCCTCCAAGCCGATGCAGAGGTGATCATTCTTGGCGGGATGGGGCTGCGGCATGACGACTATCTGACCTTCCGCAATACATTCGAGACAGGTGGGGTCCTTGGAAGGACGATTATGTTCATCCACACCGCCGCCGACCCGGTCGTAGAGTGCTTGATGGTCCCCGACCTGTGCCTGGCAGTTGGCGAACAATTCGCCCTACAGGGCAAAAGAGTGCTCGTACTGCTTACGGACATGACTGCCTTTGCCGACTCGCTAAAAGAAATCGCCATTACCATGGAGCAAATCCCCTCCAACCGCGGTTATCCGGGCGATCTTTATTCCCAGTTGGCCAAGCGATACGAAAAAGCGGTCGATTTCGACGGGGCCGGGTCGATGACGCTTCTGGCTTGTACGACCATGCCGGGCGATGACGATACTCACCCCGTCCCGGACAATACCGGCTACATCACCGAAGGCCAGTTTTACCTCCGCGACGGGGTAATCGACCCGTTCCGTTCGCTGTCCAGGCTGAAACAACAGGTCAACGGCAAGACACGCGACGACCACCGGGCCGTTATGGATTCTTGCATCCAGTTGTACGCACTCTGCCGCGAAAGCCGTGAAAAGCGAGACATGGGCTTTGAGATGTCAAAGTGGGACGATAAGCTTCTCGGCTATGGCGAGATGTTCGAAAATCAGATTATGGACCTCCAGGTGAATATCCCACTGGAAGATGCCCTCGACAGATGCTGGGAGATCATGGCCGCCAACTTTGCCCCGGAAGAGACCGGAATTCGAAGGGCCATCATTGACGAGCATTGGCCCAAAGATGCCTCAAGCAGCGAACAACCCCAGGCAGTTGAAGCGTAAACCGGCTAATACTTACCCGAGGCTGAAAATAATAAACTAATGGCCAGGAAAATAAAGCTAACCAGGCCCGAACTGAAACACCAACGCGATGCGCTGGCGCGGTTCGAGCGGTATCTACCTACGTTGAAGCTCAAGCAGCAGCAACTGCAGCTTTCGGTGCGCGAAGTAGCTGTTAAGCTGCGTGAAGCAGCCAGCGCCGTCACTGACGCCCGGGAGAAGGCCACAGCTTACAGCAAGCTCCTGACCGACCTGACGGGCATTAACGTACTGTTGCTGTCCAAGCCGACCGAAATACGCACTGAAAAGCAAAATGTGGCCGGCGTGAACATCCCTGTACTTACAGAGGTCATCTTCAGCCCAGTCAATTACAGCCTGTTTGCTACCCCGCCATGGGTAGATAAGGCTCTTATCGATCTGCGCAGGCTCAACCAACTTCAGGCTGAGCAGGAAATACTTCAAACCCAGTACCAACTGCTTAACCGGGAACTGATCAAGATTACCCAAAGAGTAAACCTCTTTGAGAAGGTCAAGATTCCCGAATCACGCGAGGATATTAGAGTCATCCGTATCCATCTGGGTGATGAGATGACCGCTGCGGTCGGACGGGCCAAGATTGCCAAGGCAAAGCTGACTGAAATTGACGCCCCCATGGCCGGCGTCAGTTCCACCACTACGGAGGGCTCGCCCTAGTGATCGTCAAGATGTCAAAAGTCTACGTCGTTACCCACCAGTCCTCCAGTGACGCATTACTGGCAGAACTCGGTCAGATGGGCGTTGTACATCTATCGCCGATCGATCCCAGCATCGCTGTAGCCGAGGAAAAAACAGTTGCAGCAATCGACATGCTCCATAGAGCGATTCAGGTATTAAGCTCCGCAACCGGATCAGGTGAGGCCCAGGACATCGATCCGATGGAAGTAGCTGAAGAAGTAATGCAGATTCAGCGGAACTCGGCAGAGGGTCAAACAAGGCTTACCAGACTGCACCGTCAATTGGAGCGGTTGGCCCTTTGGGGAGATATCAGGCTGGACCAGTTTGCCCAGCTACATGATGCAGGTGTAAATATAAGCTTCTTCTCGGTCGAGCCTGAGAAGATCGATCAAATACAGGCCCAGTTGGTCCAATCCCTTGGTGATTTGTCCCCAAAGCGAAAGCTCGTAGCGGCTATCGACCTGGAGACCCAGGGAGAGCTGGACGAATCGATCCATGAAATCCCACTTCCGGATACGGATAGGCCCACCATACGGGCCGAGGCCGGCCAGATTGATAAGCAGCTTAAAGATAACAAGGCTCGTCTGAACGAACTTGCCAATTCATTGGACTCACTCGAACAGGCTCGAAACGAACTTGCCGGCCAAGCTAACTGGACGGTCGCTCATCGCGGCGGCATGAGTAAAGATATTCTTTATGCTGTCCAGGGCTGGGTCCCTTCCGCCCAGGCTGAGACACTGGGCGAGGAACTGGCCAAAGCGGGTATTGGTTCTGCGGTCCAGATTATGGTCCCCGCTGAAGATGAAGATCCTCCCACACTGATTAAATACCCGAGATGGGCCCAGACGATTAAGGGCCTGTTTGAGATACTCGGCACCCTGCCGGGATATCGGGAAATTGATCTTTCCCCGTTCTTCATGATCGCCCTGCCACTTTTTGCAGCGATTTTGATCGGAGATGCAGGCTACGGCCTGGTCTTTTTTGCCCTGCCGTTGATCTTCTATCGCAAACTCGTAGTCAAGGCTGGTGTGGCAAAGACGCAACTATTGATAGTGATCGGGCTGGCAACAATATGCTGGGGGATTGGTTCTGCAAACTACTTCGGCATAACGCCTGAGACGATGGCCTTTGCCGGGGAGCACACAAAACAAATCGACGGGGATGCTGTTGCCGACTATGAAGCGATGGCAGCCGGAACCGACACCTTCTCAGCCATAGGACGAGGGATGGCAACTATTGCACCTTTGTGGCGCAACGATCCGGAGCAAGGCCGGTTCCTGCTGATGAAAATCTCCTTTATTATCGGCGTGATCCACCTGACCCTGGCCCAACTCCGTCGAGCCGCTGCCATGCTGCCGCTGGCGGGAGCATTGGCACCTGTAGGTTGGGCTATCTTCCTGTGGGGTATGTTTGGAATCATCTGGTACCTGATGTTCATCGGTATCGATAAAATTGACTGGACTTTAATTGGTCTGCCCCTGCTGATCGGATATGTACTTGTCCTTTTGTTTTCATCGCCTGCGAAAAACCCGATTAAGCGTATCGGGCTTGGCTTTGCCGGTTCGCTCCTGCCTGCACTCAGTGCCTTTTCTGACACAATGAGCTATGTTCGTTTGATGGCAGTGGGATTGGCCAGTTACTATATTGCCGCAGCCTTTAACGGCCTGGGTGCTTCCCTGGCGGAAACAGCCACCTGGTTTGTCGCCGCACCGATTATTGTTTTCGGGCACGCATTGAACATTGGTTTGGCGGTTATCGCGATTTTTGCACATGGTGTGCGTTTAAATATGCTGGAATTCTCGAACAACGTCGGCGTGCAATGGTCGGGCTATGCGTTTAAGCCCTTCGCAGGCACCCAGAGCAAGGAGAGTTAGAAATGGAATCTTTCTTGGGACAACTGGGGCTAGCGCTGCCATTAGGGCTCGGTGCTATTGGTAGCGCGCTGGGCATCGGAGCAGCCGGTCGTGCAGCTGCGGGCGCCTGGGCTAAAGAAGCCAAGGCGGGCAAGCCTCTGAACTTCACGTACATTATTTTGACGGGCATGCCGCTTTCACAGACGATCTACGGCTTCATCTTGATGTTCGTAGGTTTGTCGGCGCCGGTGCAGGACAGCGCTATCCTCGCAACAAGTGCAGGTATGTTACTGTCGATCGGCCTGGCAGGTGGATTGGCGGAATTGTTCAGCGCCTGGATGCAGGGCGTGATCGGCGCCGCCGGCTGCAGGGCAATCTCTGAAGGCGAGGGCAAGAGCCTGGTCTTCATTATTATCGCCATGGGTATCGCCGAGACTATAGGCCTGTTCGGCTTCGTCTTTCTGCTGCTGGTTATCCCCAAATAAAAAAATAACCAAACCACGTTTTTTCAAACCCGCGCGTCGAAAATCGGCGTGCGGTTTTTTTTATTTATTTTCTGAACCAAGCTGCTGGCCACGGACAAATGTTCCCTTTGGGCTGCGCCAGTTTTCGCGGAAAAAATTCATCGCCACTTCCGGATGCCGGGCATGTCCTGATCCTGGAATAACCGCTTTCGTTACATCGAACCCTTTGGATTTCAGAAAGCGAATTGCCCATTTAGACTGTGCTTTAATCGTTGGTGGATCGTTCTGGCCGTAATAGACCATAACTGACGTATTCGGATTCTGCTTTTGAGGGAACCAGTTCTCGACATTAACCTGGCTGAAGTTGCTGTTGCGTGCCACGATTACAGAAAATACATCCGGATGCCTCAGCCCAACCCAGTAGGTGGGAAACCCGCCGCCGGAAAAACCAGTGATCATGATGTTGGCACGATCGATGTTATAGCGGTAGCTCAACAGACTGAGGATACTCATGATATACCGCTCATTGGCGAGCATGCCGACGATAGGGCCATTGCCTATTAGGCCGTCAGTAGCAACCAGGGTTGGCGCTACAATAATGCAGCCATTCTTTTCTCCGTACCATTTCCATTCGCGAATGTGATGATCGGCAATATCAAATGGCGGAGTGCCGTGGCAGGTAACAATCAACGGAGTAGGCTTGTCGTGGCGATAGGTGCTGGGAACATACAAATAGAAAGCTCGCCCGGTAATAGGATCGACCTGACGCTGTTGATGGACCGGCGTTGCGGGCGTTGGTGGAACAGCGCAACCGGCAAAACCGAGCAACAACAAGAAAGTAAATACAAAACCATTTCGCATACTTAGACATCCAATAACAGTGATTCGTTTCTTAATAATACAGCCTCAAGACAACACATCGGCAGTGCAGTTTGCCAAAGATTCATTCGACTTTCAACGTGATGATTCGCAACAAAAGTTTTTTGATGATACAAAGGTGCAATAATTACTGAACGAAAGGTACAAAAAATGTCGAAAAAAAATCACAGTACTATCGATAAAAGCTAGCATTGGAAATCGCTAGAGGTTAAACGTTAAGTGAACATTAGTAGTAGTTCACTTCGCACGGTAAAAGGTAACTTGTAAAAAGTCCAAGGAAGGCGGTGCACGAATGGCTAAGAAGGTAGCGAAAAAGGTAGCTAAGAAGAAGGTTGCGAAGAAGAAGGTTGCCAAGAAAAAGGTAGCAAAGAAGAAGGCTGTCAAGAAAGTCGCAAAGAAAAAAGTCGCAAAGAAAAAAGTAGCCAAGAAAAAAGTCGCGAAGAAAAAGGTCGCAAAGGAAAAACCCGCAAAGAAAAAGGCTGCCAAGAAAAAGGTAGCAAAGAAGAAAAGATAACTCGTACAACGAGACGGAACGTACCTCCAGAACCGTGCGGGGGTATCAACGATATTCAGCGGCAGGCGAAATTAACAAACGTCTGCCGCTGATTTTTTTGCGCTCTTGTATGAAGGCCAAGTGGTTTTATAATGCTTAACGTGAGAAAGATAGCCATCATCAACCAGAAAGGCGGGGTCGGCAAGACCACAACGGTCGCAAACGTCGGCTCAGCCATAGCTTGTCTCGGGCATAACATCTGCCTTGTTGACCTTGACCCCCAGTCTCACCTTACTCTTCATCTGGGCGTCGAGCCGGATGAACCCGCCCTTGGCATATATGACGTGCTAATGGACAAGCAGCCAATATCTTCAGCTGTGATGAAAATCTCTGAGAATCTTTGGCTCCTGCCGGCATCAATTGACCTCGCCGCAGCTGAAGTCGAACTGGTCTCGACTGTCGGACGCGAACAGATACTTCGAGATCAGTTCGCCCAAGAGCAACTACCCTACGAGTTTGTCATCATCGACTGCCCCCCCAGCCTTGGGCTTTTGACGCTCAATGCACTTGCAGCTGTAGACGAAGTAATAATCCCCCTGCAACCCCACTTTCTCGCGCTTCAAGGGTTGGGCAAGTTGCTGGAGACCATCTCGCTAGTTCAAAAGCGAATCAACCCGAACCTGAGGGTCTCCGGCATACTGATGTGCATGTACGAATCAAACACCCGCCTGGCCGGCGAGGTGCTGGCTGACCTTGAGCAGTTCTTCGCCGCCGCCCGCCAAACTGCTACGCCCTGGGCAAATGCCAGAATTTTCAAAACAATGATTCGTCGCAATGTGAAGTTAGCTGAGTGCCCTTCTCACGGGGTGTCTATTTTTAATTACGAACCCAACTGCCCCGGAGCCAAGGACTACACCGCTGTTGCCAAGGAATTTCTTTCCGCCAACCAACCAGGCTACTATGAATCCGATACAACTCAACCCGCTGAAACTAAATCACCAGCAACTGATTTTCCAAGCAAGTTGGAAGTAGCTGCAGATCATTCTTCCCTATCAGATCAAGCTGGTGGATCAGCTTCGGATGTGACGCCACCAATTCGGGTAACTGACTCAACAAACCAACCAGGCTCTGAGTCCAACCAATCATGAACCAAGCTCGAAAGCGATCGCGCCAATGGCAACGATTCCTGCTTTTTAGCTACATCACACTCTGGGTAACTGCCTTTACTGTTTCGCATATCCCCGCCGAGAAACTTCCCTCAGGCCCCATAGGTGACAACTGGCTGCACTTTATTGGCTTCTTCGTCTTGGCCAGTTGGTTCCACTGGACGCTGATATCCTACCGACACCCGACAGGGCGGCGCATAGCGTTAGTAGTTTCCGTAATGGCTTTGTATGCAGCATTCGATGAAATTACCCAACCGATGTTCAATCGATATGGGGATATCGGGGATTGGTATGCAGATATGACCGGGATGATCGCAGCCGTGATCGTTTGGGAAGTTTTTTTAATCACACGCGCTAAGATCCAAGCCCGTAGATCAAGCACCGCAGAATAAAACGTGCTTTAGCGTCCGTATTTGCCCCACACGAGCCTTTAGGCCTCGTAACCGGCTGATGCTATCTGAATCGCACGAAGCAGCGCCCTGGCCTTGTTGAGCGTCTCGAGATACTCATTGGCTGGAACAGAGTCAGCCACTATCCCCGCACCGGCCTGAATATAAACTTTCTTGTCATCAATGACCATGGTTCGAAGTGCGATACACGTATCCATATTGCCGGAGAAATCAACGTAGCCGACGGCTCCTGCATAAGGGCCTCGTCGAGTTGGCTCAAGCTCGTCGATGATTTCCATCGCCCTTATTTTTGGAGCGCCGGAAACCGTACCAACCGGCAATGCTGCCCGCAGCGCATCGAATGCGGTTTTATCCGCCGCCAGTTTACCCGTAACATTCGAGACGATGTGCATTACATGGCTGTAACGTTCAATCGTCATCATGTCAGACAATTTCACCGTATTCGGCTCGGCCACTATGCCGACATCATTCCGGGCGAGATCGACCAGCATTATATGCTCGGCCCGTTCCTTCTCATCAGCCAACAGCTCATCAGCAAGAGCCTGGTCGGCCTGGGGGGTCTTTCCGCGAGGCCTTGTCCCTGCCAGCGGACGGGAGGTAACTAGATCGTCTTCGACCCGACAAAGAATCTCAGGAGAACTACCCACAAGCGTCATCTCAGGGGTATTCATTATGAACATGAACGGCGAGGGGTTCACTACACGCAATGCACGGTAGATATCGAACGGCGTTGCTTCGGTTTCAACGGCCAGCCGTTGAGATAACACGACCTGGAAGATGTCTCCTGCCCGGATGTATTCCTTGCAGGATTCGACGGCGCTTTCGAAATCTTCACGAGAGAAATTCGATTCGAATTGAATCTCAGGCAAACCCTCCATTTGGATTTCACCTACAGCCTGGCCCTGGCCGGTACGAAGCCGGCCTATCGTTCGCTCAATCTGTTCGATAGCTTCATCGTAGGCCTGGCGAGGGTCGCCTGTAATGTGTGCATTTGCGACAACCTTGATGGTCTTGTAGACATGGTCAAATATCACCATGGTCCGATACAGCCCGAAGACCAAGTCCGCTAAATCCCGGTCATCTACAGGGCCTTGGCCGAGATCTTCATAGTACCGCACCATGTCGTATCCGGCATAGCCTACCAAGCCGCCAGTAAACCGAGGCAGATCGGGTAAATGGACCGGCTTGTAACCGGCTAGCATCTTCTGCAACTCGGACAATGGATCATTGCTTGTAATCTGCTCAGCCTGCTCGCCCAGACGCTGGATAGTAATCTGATCGCGCTTTGCAATAAATATCGCTTCCGGATCGGCGGCAATAAAGGAGTGTTGTGCGATCTGCTGGCCCCCTACGACGCTTTCAAGCAAAAAAGAATTACTGGATGGCGCAAAGCCGGCCGGCATGGCAATCCGTTGGTATGCGGAAACCGGCGTCAGTGCATCGGCCAACAGGTGACGATAAACCGGTATCGTATTGCCCTTTTCGGCCAGTTGACAAAATTGCTCAAAACTCGGGTAGTAGTGCTTCATAATTACAGTCCGGGGTTTATCCCAGTTTGTCCCAAGTGCGTTTTCCCACGAAATGCTAATGCTAAAGATTCACAGCCAAATGTCAAACAGACGTGTTTATTGACCCTTGAAGATTAAACTAATCTCCCCAGAGCCTTATCCATCATTGACTCCCTGCCCAGGCCACTCCTGCAGCACCTATAACGCCGGCATCGGAGCCTAACTCAGCCAGCATTATCCTCGTCTTTTGATCAGTTAAATGCCAGTGCAATGACGTGAAATGGGAGCAAACAGGGCCAAGAAGATCTTCACCGGCACGGGCCATGCCACCGGCCAGGATGATTCTATCCGGATCAATTATTCGACATATATTCACACACCCAATTGCCAGGAATCTCGCCGCCTGATCCCAAATCTCCGCAGCTACAGCATCGCCGGCTTTGGCAGCTGCATTGACGTCCCTTGCATCGATGCTCCCCTTCTCGGCCAATACCTGCTTTAATGAACTTTCAACGTCGCTGGATGAAATGGTCTGTTGGGCGGCCTTTGAAAGGTTTGTAGCCGAACAGTACTGCTCCAGGCAACCTCGCTGCCCACAGGGACATTGACGACCTTGTGAGTCAACTATCATATGCCCAAGCTCTGCCCCCATTTCGTGCGATCCATGCAGTACTTTGCCATCCAGGACAATCCCCCCACCTATTCCCGTCCCAAGCGTCAGCAGTACCATCGAGGATGTGCCTCTACCTGCCCCAAGCATGTACTCACCGAAAGCTGCAGCGTTAGCATCATTTTCAAGGAAGACCGGCTTTTTTAGCTGGGAACTTATCTTCTCGCGAAGTGGCACTCGCTCCATGCCGGGAATGTTGGGCATGGCGTGGGTGATACCGGCAGAGATATCCAACGGGCCTGGAACACCAATACCCACAGCTTCGATCTGATCATATGAAAACGATTCCTCATCAATAAGCTGTCTTACCCCCGTCAGCATCTGACCGATCACAGCATCTGAAGAACCATCCTGGGGTGTTGGTAATTGAAAAGTAGACGTAACGTTTCGCTCATCATCAATAGCAGCGAATTTGATGAACGTTCCGCCTAGATCAATCCCAATAAACCATTTGCCCATAATGGAACTCTAAAGCTGCTGTCGCCAAGTTACCAGAACCATAAGACGCTCTTCAACAGGCGTATCGAGATCATACCCGGTGAATTGTGGGGCTACCTGAACAAGGACGTCTACGATTGCCTTTTCAAGCTCTCGATCAACAATATCAGCTTTTATTACGGTTAAAAGCTCCTCAATCAGAGGCCCCACAGACTTATCGGCCAACTCCTGTAGCTGAGCGATTGCCTTGGCAGCTTCATCAGGGCCGGCCGTTAGCTGGGGAACCAGCGAAGCTACTAACTGACGATTTTCTGCCAGTTGCTTTTCTTTTGCGCCGGCGAGAATGCTGGAAATTGCCTCTCTCTGGGCAAAATTCAATCTTTCAGGCATTTGTTTAAGTGCATCGGATGCCAACAATATGCAGGCAGAATGTGCCTCGGATTCAAGAAGTTGCTGAAGATGGGTTTGAAGTAAATCGACTGCGACTGCAAACCTGCGAGGGTTTTCTTGTGCGACAATAGTAGCTATCACATCCGGAGCCTCAGCCGCCAACATCGACCCGATCCATTGAGCCCATACATCAAGAACCTCTGGCGAATCAACCTTTATTAATACCTCATAAGCCTGGGCGAACTGCGGAACCGCCTCGGCAGGCCTGCCAGCGACAACCAATGCTGTCCCCAATTCCCTGTCGGCCTCAGCTAAAGCCAAAGGATCTCCATTGGCAAGCTTGTCTACAAGCATCTGAAGAATCTCTACTCGCCGGGTAGCATCATTCGGATGGCCCTTAAATTCGTCAGCCAACTCCCACAGAATTTGAACGTCAGCCTGAGCTAACAACTTGGTTGCCGCCTCCCAGGCCTGCTGCCTGACAGCTGAATCGGGCTCGATTTTTGGATTTGTTCTTGCAAGAATTGCTCCCAGGCGGTCAACCTGTCCCATCTGGCCAAGTGTGGTAATTACAGCCTGCCTGACTCCACGATCAGTATCCTGAAGATGTGGCTCGATCCATTGCCATGAACCGTCGTAGCCCTGGCGAGCCAGGCCATTTACCGCAGCCAATCGAATCGTAGCTTCCGGATCGTCCAAGGCCTCTTTCAATACAGGAGCAAAAGCTTCACCCCCGACAATGCCCATTGCCCTTAGAAGTGCCTCTCGCAGTGCCGTAGCGTCTCCATCCTGGGCTCCGGCGGCCGAGTAACGATCCAAAAGAGCTTCGACTGCCTCGACGGCTGTCTGGTCGTCCAGCGGATGTTTATCTGAAATACGGGCAAGCGCAATCGCAGCAGCAGCAGCAACATTATTCTCTTCGGCTAAAAGGGCCGAGATGATCGCAGAAGTGACCCTACCTTCACCCAACAAACCAAGGGCCGTTATGATAGCCTGGCGAACCGTATCAACCTGCTCAATCTCAAGCCTGGTCTCCATCGCATCAACGGAGGCAATATCTCGAAGGTTTGCCAGGCTCAGGGCCGAGGCTCGGCGGATCCTTGAGTTCGGGTCTCCCAGCAAGTGACGAACATGGCCCCGCAACTCATTTGAAACAGGCTCATTGCTCCCCAGGCGGCGATCGATAAGTTCCAGCCCAGCCATGCGGACTTCCGCTACCGGATCCGCAACAGCGTCTATCAGCATCTGCTGACGCTGTGCGTCGGAGCCTGCGGCATAAAGTTCTCCTATGGCCTCGGCCAGCCGTGACCGCAAGGCCGCATTGTCGTCAGAGACCTGCTTGTACCGCCGATTAAGGTTATTCGCCAAATCGGCCAGCCAGGTCGACCATGCTCGAGAGCGATTGCTTGCCCACCATTTCCGCCACTTGGCGGGATCGTCCCCCAAATCCTCAAAGGTAAGCCTCTTGAGACCTCCAAGGGCTGCCCCAGCTACTACTGGATCGTCATCGTCAAGCAGGCTAACCAGAGCTGCGATTACAGACTTGCTCAACGTCTGCTGTAAGGCGGATATTGCTGCCAGACGCGCATTGGGTATGGCGTCAGTATCTTTGGCTAATTTGATCAGACGACCCGTTGCTTGTGAGTCCCCAGATGAGGCCAGAGCACGGACCCCTGCTGCTCGAACCTCCGGCTGGGCCGCGGAAAGCAGACTCATCAGCGGCTCGAAAAGATCATCACAGGAACCATTATATGTTGCAATTGCATCGGCTGAGGCTATCCGTGCTGAAGGATTTAAAGGGTCTGTCAGGAATCCGATAAGGGCCAGGCGCGCGGAAGGAAAAGAACGATTCAACAGTAAGGTGGCAGCCTGGGTTTTGGCACTTGGGGAATTGCCCGGGCTCGAAATCCGGTCGGCCAAGGTAGTCAATTCCTTTTGCTGGGCAACAACAATTGCCTGACCCTGTGGATCCTCATTGCAACCACAGACCAACAATGCGATAGAGGCCGAAACCGCCAGAATAACTTGTCTGTGATAACCCATTGAAATAACCCCGCACAAACAAAGCTTAAACAATTAGTTTTTAACCTATCCCCGCAGAAGCCCCTTGTCAATTGATACAGCGATTCTTCACCTGGTTCAATTGAGATACTTTGGTCCAAGAACAGGCAAGGAAGCCGGTTGCAATCGCTACAGGCCCTGATAGGATAATTCCATGTCCGCCAAATCATCTATCACGTATAAGGACGCCGGAGTCGACATCGATGCAGGCGACGAAATGGTTCACCTGATCCGCTCGCATGTCCAGAGAACCTACACGCCCAGGGTTATGGGCCAATATGGCGGTTTTGCGGGAATGTTTCGGCTGGACTTCAATGAGCAGCTATTCAAGAAAAACTATACCGAGCCGGTCCTGGTCAGTTGTACCGATGGCGTTGGCACTAAGGTCAAAGTAGCAATTGACGCACGCAAGCTGGATACGATCGGGATTGACCTGGTTGCAATGAGTGTTAACGACATGATTTGCTGCGGGGCGGAGCCGCTATTCTTCCTGGACTATATTGGCGCTAATAAACTCGATCCAGCCAGGATGGAACAAATCGTTAAAGGCGTTGCTGACGGCTGTCAACTCGGGGGATGTGCCCTGCTAGGCGGAGAGACCGCTGAGATGCCGGACCTCTATGCAAAGAACGATTTTGACCTTGCCGGTTTTGCCGTCGGGATAGTCGAAAGACGCAAGGTTATTGATGGATCAAATATAGAAACTGGTGACGTCGCAATTGCATTGGCATCTGATGGATTGCACTCCAATGGTTTCGGCCTGGCAAGGCGGGTACTACTCAAAGGGAAATACAAGCTTACCGACCGGCCTGCAGAATTAAATGGCGCATCGGTGGCCCAGGAGCTTCTCCGGCCGACACGGATTTATGTCAAACCCGTGTTGGATATTCTCGGCAAATACAAAGTCAAACGGGTCGTCAAAGCCATCACGCATATAACCGGTGGCGGCTTGGTGGGGAACCTGCCACGTTCAATTCCACCCGAAAAGAAGCTTACCGTCCGCATAAAACGCAACAGTTGGCAGATACCTCCAATCTTCGGTCTTATCGCCAAGACTGGCCCAGTGGATGAGATTGAAATGATGCGAGTTTTCAATATGGGGATAGGCCTGGTAATGATCGTTGCCCCAACATTTGCCAATTCGATCATGAGTCAGCTTCGCAGGCACTCAGAACGCTGCTGGGTACTGGGTAAGGTTCGCAAAGGCGGGCCTGATCTTCAGTGGTCCTGAATCATTTGCATATCTACAATTCATGTGAACCGGACTTATAACGGGAGTTGAGTTACATGTCACAAACACCTCTGATCCTGGTTGTAGGTTCAATCAACATGGATCTTGTCGTGCGTTGCCACCACAGGCCCGCACCAGGAGAGACAGTCCTTGGAGACCACTTAAAAATCAACCCCGGTGGCAAGGGCGCAAACCAGGCAGTCGCCGTTGCCAGATTGGGCTGCAATTGCGCATTGATTGGAAGGGTTGGAGACGATCAGTTCGGACGCGTTCTACTGGATGGCCTGGTTTCTGAGGGAATCGACTGCCAAGGGATAAGACAAACCCCCTCCACGCCATCGGGGGCTGCTGTTATTACCGTAGATGCTTCGGGTGAAAATGCCATCATCGTTGCAAGCGGTGCCAATTTCCGACTCACCCCTGATGATATATTTGAGTGGGAGAACCTTTTCGCCGAAGCTGATGTTCTTGTAATGCAACTGGAATTACCCCTGCCGACCGTTCGGGCTGCTTTGAATCTCGCACGTCGTCATAACTGCAAGACTATCCTCGACCCTGCACCAGCCCCGACTAGACTTCCCGATGATCTTTACAACGTAGATATCATTTCGCCCAATGTCTCGGAGGCTGAGGTTCTGACAGGGATGAATTTTCTTGAAGAACGAATAGATAAAATAGTCGCACTTGACTTGGTCGCTAGAGGTGCAAAGGCAGCATTGTTGAAGCTGGGCCCAAGAGGGTCGATGGCAGTAGTATCTGACGCCCACTTCTACCGTGTACCCGCCTATAAGGTGAAAGTTATTGACTCTACCGGGGCCGGGGACGCCTTCACAGCAGCAGTAGCTGTAGCAACGGCCCGCGGTCAGGATCTGCACACCGCAGCCAAATTCGCCAATGCAGCCGGGGCGCTGGCATGTACGAAAATCGGGGCACAATCAGCAATGCCGACGGCCCAGGAAGTTCACAATCTGATGAGCAGGCAAGACGTTTAGAGCACTTTAAGCTTAATTTGTCGCAGTTATGCTGACTGCGGCATCGTCGGCGCCCACAAACGAGAGCTCAAGCTTAAAAAACTATTGGCCGATTACGGTAACTATCGCCAGCCGTGTCCTTGGCCCGTCAAACTCGCAGAAGTAAACCCCCTGCCAGGTACCCAACACCATCCTGGCCCCTCGAACGGGTATAGAACTGCTGCAACCGACCATGGAACTTTTTACGTGGGCGGCTGAGTTGCCTTCTCCATGTCGGTAGAAGCTCTGCTGCCAGGGCACGGCCTTATCGAGAGCCTCCAGCATGTCATGTACCACGCTGGGGTCGGCGTTTTCATTTACTGTAACGCCTGCTGTGGTGTGGGGAATATAAACAGTAACCAGGCCCTCGCTGATTCCTGATTGTGTCACGGCCTCGGCGAGGCGAGAAGTGATGTCGATCATCTGATCCCGGCTGCGGGTTCTAACTTCAAATTCTATAGTGTGCATGGACATACCCATACACGAACAAATCGATACTTGCAACTACCCTGCCGGGAACATAAGAATAACTAACAGCATGTATCAAATTCGATTATGCGGGGAAGCACCATGACCAGACATGCCATCGGGCTGCTTTTAGCACTTTGTTTTTGCACTGTCGGCTGTGATAACGATGTCTATGAAATCCAGCTTCGCCCACGCAAACAATTGATCTACAGGAAGCTGACTGTCTGGCATGGTGGATACGATACAGACAAGTCAGGCCTGCAGAAAAAAAGAGTTAAATCCCTGCTGCCAAAAGAGAAGCTGGAGGAACTGACAATTGTTTACGGAACCCAGCCTACATTGGGGCCAAAAGACATTTCGGTATTTGAAGGCGAATTCAGCCGGGAAATGCCAAACGATGTCGGCGGCTTTGGAAGCTACACCTACCTGCCTACGGCCATGGGCTCAGCGACGTTATACATGGAACGATTCGGCGGCGATATCGACATAGCCGGCAATATCGAATCCGGGTTCAAGGCCGCGGACTTGCTGACAGACATCCTGATCGGCTGGCTTGGGAAGCAGTTTGGAAGTCAACCCGAATGGCCCAAACTTCGCCGGTTCCTGGACAACCAGTTTCGTAACGACCTGAAAAATATAAGCGCCTACTTCTGGACAATCACCAACCAACCCAGCCACTTCAAGCTCAAAGAAGATAGCGGTTTAACCAATCCGATTATCGAGAATTTCATGCGACTGGGCGCCTACATGATCGAACGAGGCTATATCGAACCGGCCGAGATCAAGTCGCTATTCGAAACCCTTTCCCGCAAACCAAACCCCGAACTGAATCTAATTCTCATCGATATTCTGGGCGAGAAGGTGGGATTGGAAGATAAGCTCTTTATCGGCGAGGTTGCAGGTGTGCTGAGTTCAATGAAAGAACCGGCTAGCTCACTGGAGACCTATCTCACCGAGTCGGAATTTGGGGAGAAGCTGCAGGTAGCGACGGAGACTTTCTACGATCCCTCCGACGAACCGACCAATGTTGAGCTTCTGGGAACTGTCGCCAGCAATATTCTTTTCCATTCGGGTGGGCCGGCTACTAGAGGAAAAGTTGTTCGGGTTACACTGGCCTTGCCTTCCAAGCCTGAGATAACCAACGGCCGGTGGGATGCAAAAACCTCCAAGCTGCACTGGCCTGCAACGAACCTGCCCAACAACCCAACCAACTGGCCAGTTTTTATTTTCGCAACCTGGTCCGAGACGGATGAAAGTTTCCAGAAAGCTCATTTTGGCAAGGTGGTGCTGAAAAATAACAGGCTTTTCGACTACTGCATCTG
>SDBT01001646.1_pt1 | contig 39705 bp, 68 predicted proteins | sample 2277101 | NCBI WGS metagenome assembly SDBT01 (sample SAMN10404973, study PRJNA504765) | marine sediment metagenome | isolation source: marine sediment core GS10_PC15, 103 cmbsf | place: Arctic Ocean: Southern Knipovich Ridge | collected 2010 | reverse complement strand
CCTATTCCACTAAAGAGGCTCCCGACAGTAGGCATACGTTAGGCTCCGTACTCATGTTCCAGGCAGAGCTTGACCTGTCGATACGAGGCTTTGAACGTCGGGTCCTTGTGCCCCCACTTCCTTCGCTTGAATCCACCGCGGGCTCCCTGAGTAATCCAGCCGGCAGCCTCCGGTATCTCCTCTTCGGTCACGAGGTCGTATGGAGTCACAAACACCAGCTCCCGACACTGCCCAAGGTAGCCCTCCCATTTCCGGGTACGCATCTCTCCGGTGAAATCGTCACGACGGCCCTTGATTTCGTAGATGTCCGCCCAGTCAGGGGTCCACGCAAGGGTCAGGATGTCCGCACGCTGTCCGTTCGGGAGCAACTGTTCCTTCATGACCATGAAATACGGTCCGCGATGTTGATCGGCGGTGAACTTCAGATGCTTGAACCACGCGTCCTGTAAATCTGCATGGGCGCTAGAGGGCTTTGGGGCGGCTATCATAAGCGGAGCACAGTCTGGGCGAAGGCATCGTCCTTAACGGCCAGCTCGCAGTATTTCTCGGATGCTTCGATTCCGATGGCACGTCTGCCTAACCGCTTCGCTACCTGTAACGTTCGCCCGCTGCCTGAGAATGGATCCAGAACCGTGCCTTCTGTCGGGCATCCGGCCAGGACGCATGGCTCTACTAGTTTCTCAGGGAACGTAGCGAAATGGGCTTCAGGGTAGGACTGCGTCGCTATCTCCCAGACTGTACGTTTATTACGAGTCTCTTTATATTCAGACGCATCCCACCTTTCATTGAAACCCTCGTAGCAGCGACGACCAGTCTGCTCATTTTTACCAACAGCCTTCATATTGCCATTGGTTTTACCTGGGACTCTTGTAGATCCTGTTTGATTCTCGATGTCTTGAGACAGGCGAATCCTGGAACTATCAGTTATGGGTTCTGCGATAGCATCAGCGTCATAATAATACTTCTGAGATTTAGTCAGTAGGAACAGGTACTCGTGAGACTTCGTGGGCCGGTCCGACACGCTCTCTGGCATCGGATTCGGCTTGCTCCAAATGATGTCGGAGCGTAGATACCAGCCATCAGCACGAAGGGCAAACGCCACCATCCACGGAATCCCGACCAGGTCCTTCGCCTTCAGGCCAGACTTCTTCTTCGCGTGGACACTCCGAAACCCCTCCGCGTTCCGAGACTGCTTTGGCCATCGCTCCGGGTCCCTCGCGCCATTCCCACCGCCCGCATACGAGTCCCCAAGGTTTAGCCACAGTGTCCCGTCATCCCGAAGCACGCGTTTGACCTCTTGGAATATCTCCACCAGACGCTGGACGTACATTTCTGGCGTAGGCTCTAGCCCAAGCGCAGCCGATCCAAGGCCGTAGTCTCGCAGACCCCAGTACGGCGGCGACGTCACGACGCAATGAACCGACGCTGCCGGCAATGCGCGAAGCACCAACTGACAATCGCCATTGAATAGAGTCACGCTCTCGTCCTGGTAGTAGGGCTTTGGGACGGCTATCATACGAATTCTGCCCAGGGAACGACTTCGTCGTATCGACGCACTACCCACTTCTGGAACCGTTTCAACTTACGGCCGGCGTTGTTGTAGACCATCGGGTACGGCTTGCAACCAGCCTCTTTGAGTCGCCCATACCTGTAGAGAATGCGTTCCATTGTTTCTTGTGGGTCGTAACCGATTAGCATGTAGACCATCAGATGACTGGCTGGAATCCCCGCCTCATGCAGCTTTTCTACGCCCTTGAAGAAGACTCGTTCCTGCCCGACATTATCCCAGGCTGTGTAGAGACGACGATTCTTGAAGTTAGTGTCGTAATATCGAATGCTCGCGAGGGCTGTGGCCGATTCATCGTCAACCATCCGGATGTTGATACCCTGTTGAATATTGACCTTGAAGTTCCCTTCCCGAAGTTCCTGGATCCGAGCCTGCCAATTCTCCTTTGGCTGGCCAAAGAAATCGTTGTCGAGGAGGACGATAGATCGCTCCTTCTCGGGGCGCCATATATCCGCGATTGTATTGACAGAGGATGGCTTTCCTTCCTTCTTCGGTACGACGCAGAACCCGCAGTTTAGGCGACACCCACGTTGCGTGAATCCAAGACTGAACTCGTAATCGGGATAAATCGAGTAGTCGTAATGCTCATAGGTCTCTTCCCCAATAATCTGTTCAACAGTCTCCATATTGTCCGTTCCTGTCCCCCTAACGATTGCCTCGGGGAACGCCTCAATTAATCGCTCCACTACCGGAACACTCCACCTGAAGATTGCAGAGCCATACACAAGGTCATATTGCGGCTCAAACATATCTGGCGACGGAGTGCGTGCAAGATGAACTTCATCCCCCATTGACCTATGCCAATGCGCGAGCTTCATCAACGCCAGATTGGGCAACTTGCCATCAATATGTGTAAGGCGAACGATCAACTCTCCCTCCCGTCAGAGAGTCCCCGCCATTCAATTAAGGGCGTGCTGTAGGCGATTCTTGAGGGGTGAAGTGGGTAGCCTTTCTGGGTTAGCCCGAAGCAATACACGTTTGGTGTCTCCAATTCAGTGAGCAGAAGATCGAGCTTCCTGTCTTGGCCTGTAACTTTGCCGAGCTCTCCGTATGCGACAATCGTGCGGTCGGTCAATTCCAGACAGCGCCGTAGCCACAAGTAGTTGAATTCACCAATAGGATCGGCGTGGGCCATCGCGTCATTAGGGTCGGTGCCTACCACGGCGTGGAGATTGAGCATCCAGAACATCGCAAAGCCCCACATGCCCGCCCATTTAGTTCCTTTCGTCACGGTCATGTCATTGCGCTCTTCGTCAGCTTTACTAGGATTCCCGCCAATGAACATACAGACACCTTCGCCGCCCATGACGTTAGTTGGGCGCCTGAGAAAATATCTGTGGTTCCGGTCATGGCTAAACACCGCTGGCTTGGAGTTCACGTCAACGTCAATAAAGTCGATATATTCTTGAACGGTCAACTCTCCCTCCCGTCTATCTTGGCGATGAGGGCCTTAACCTCAATAACTTCTTGCTCTTCTGACGAGTCCCACAATCCACAATCACCGCTATCGGCCAATTGAAGATAATGTTTGAGTAACATCTTCAGCACCTCATACATCTCTGGAGCTGCGGCGTGGAGAGGGCAGAAGTGGAGGTCAGTTCCGCTCTCAATTGCTATTAAACGACCACCTTCATCGCGACGCTCTTTCGTGAATGTATCCGCCTTACATCCGCAGCCACTGGAAGCTGCTTGCCCTTGTTCTTCAACCATTCCAAACACCTCGCTTAAATTGCAAATAGATATCTTCTGTTCAGCCATTGTCTATCTCCTTGAGGATGGTGTAGGTTGTCTTTAACGCCGCCGCTCTTCTAGGCTCGTCATATTTCCACGACCCAAACGCCGCCTGCATTTCCTTCAGCGCGTCGTACATCTGTGGAGACATAGCGATCAGGCGGGCGTTGGCTTCGTTGTCGGCCAGCCCGCTATTGCACAAGGCTACTAGAGTCGTATTGTCGGGGCCCATGACATACCATTTTCCATCATGGCGTATTTCCTCTGATTTCCAAGGACCGGGTGTGAATCTCTGTTCAGCCATTAGCTCAACCCCCTGTAGTCTGTGGCGGCGATCGGTATCATCAGCGTCGTTTCGCGGTCGCTAACGTCGAACAGCCTGGAGGCCAACCGAGCGCTGAAATGCTCTGCGATGTCGTCCTTGTCCAGGTTCGTGGCGACGACCAGCCTCCCGCCGTTCATGATCCGGTCCTCCACCAGCGTCGTGATCTTCTCGGTCGCGAAGTCCGTTGTGCGTTCCATTCCGAGGTCGTCCAGCATTAGCAACGGGAAGGCCTGATACCAGTTCAGCAGCTCCCACGGGTCCATCTCCGACTTGACACTCGACGCATGACGAAAAGCATCTGCCAGCTCCCCAACCAACTCGTACCGCACTCGAGTTCCCCGGTCGAGATACGCGCGGCCGATTGCCTCCAGCAGGTGAGACTTGCCCACGCCTGTACCTCCGACGAACACGAGAATTTGCGGGCCCTCGTTCTTCGCAAAGATATTTGCTACCTCGTAGGCTTTCTGGATGTTGTGGCCATCACGAATCCTGAACGTGCCAAAATTCCTGGGGTACCCCCCGCTTCCATGGGGGAGGTTGGCGTCGACCTTGCGGTCCTGGGCCTTTTGCTCTAATTCGGCAGCAGTTTCAGGACAGCGACAGCGTGCCCAATAGACAGGGATGTCGAGTTCCTTGCAGCGCTGGATGACCGCGGGATTCTCAATGTCGTAGAAGCCGCAGACCTCACAATTCTCCTCTGGGAGAGGTGTCAGCCCCTCGAATCTCCCCGCTATACTGCTGTACAAGCCGCTCGTACTTGTCAGGTCCTCGCTGTTCGGTTCGGCCATTTCGACTCCCGCCTCGCTTGTTCACGACTTTCTTGATCTGGATCTCGATTGTCCTGTTCAACGCCTGGGTCGGTTCACGCCAGCCGTGCCGAAAACGGTTGATCTTGAAATACTCTGCGAAGTCCTCCACCACTTCTGCCGGATCTGTGCCGCCCTCACCGCAGGCCGCCCGGATGTTCTCAGCCGTCCTCGTGTAATCGCGCTTTACGTACCCTGGAAGTTCCGTCAATGGCGCCCACCAGTCGGGGTAAACCCACTCTTTTTTCTCAACCTTCCTTTTCTTGGCGTCGGGGGAAAGAGTTACGGTTCCCTTTACGGTTGGTATTACGGTTCCTTCCTCTATGAGAGTGACCTGGGTGTCACACCCCTGTGACCCCTGAGTCACAACCCCTGTGACCTGGGTGTCACTTTGGCTTTCTTTCGGCTGTGACCTGGGAGTCACTTTGGCTGTGACCTGTGGATCACAATCGAAGTGCATTTGATACCGTGTTTTCTTCCCTTCCGTGGATCTGCCCAATCGAGTTAAGAGCCCGGCGTTCACGAGGTATTTAAGCGCCCTGTTTGTGGTCTCGCGCTTGAACCCGCAGGTGTCCGCCAACTCCGATTGAGAGGTGATGTAGAACTGCCCCGTATCGTCCTCGGTCCAGGCCGCCAGCACCATCCAGATCGTTCGCACGGCCGTAGACGGCAACTTGCTGACCATCTTGATCGCACGCAATGACCCCCGCTGCTTGGTCACGCAGGGGTCTCCTCGCTGGGTTGGGGGAGGACGGCCCAGACTGTTTTGAGATGTAGTCCCTTCCACTGGGCATAGTGATAAGCCATCCGTTCAGCGTCCCACTTAAAGCGTGTATCCATATCGAGGACTTCGTCTGAGTCTTTGAAATCTGCCTTGAAGGTCGCCATCTCGTCTCGTCCTTTCCGTCTAAGGTTGATTAGGGGGTTACAGAATTCCGCTCCATTCAAAGAAGTCTTCTTCCTCGCGATGCTTTCTGAGTTCTGCAATCCATCCTTCAGTGCCATTCTTGTGGATATAATTGAGGTGGCCCATCACGCACTGGTGCATCGCGCCGGTCACGTCATCGTCCTTCTTGATGATCGCCTCCTCCAGCCCTTTTAAGTCGTCGCCTTCCGTGACCAGAATGCCGTAGACATTCTCTAAGGATGAAGCGCCTGCCCACATTTCCACAGGTGGCTTAACTTCTGCCAAATGAGCGACACCACGCCAAAGCATTCGTTGGCACATCTCTTCATATCCACCGCCCATCCCTGAAAGACTTACTGTTTCCATGTTCCTTCTCCTCATTCCTTCTGTAGATTGATTAGAGGGTGTGGCCCGTCGTCATATCACTAAGACCCTTTTCCGCACGGCACCCACGGCCAGCTCCGTCCTATTACGAGTACCTGTTTCTTTCATCAGAGCACGTATGTGAGTCCTCACCGTGTTCTCAGACATATGCAGTTCATAAGCGATTTCCTTATTAAAGTATCCCTCTATGACGAGTTCCAGCACCTCTTTTTCCCTAGCCGTCATAGGTTTCTTCTCCTCATTCCTTCTGTAGATTCGAGGTTTGTTTCTTGGCTATTCATAGCCGCATCTACGAGCCCGCCGAAATAGTCGCCTACATCGACCAGCCTCTCTGCCCCCGCTTCCATGATGTGTCTGAACAGAGCTGGCTCTGCTTCTTGTAATTCTTCGACAAGAATCTCTAAAGTATTTTTGTGGTCGTCAGCGTGGATGAACCGCCCTAGCCACTCAGCAGCGGCATTGCGTTCCAGTTCTTCGTATGCTTCTGGATTGTGTGCTGCCCAACTCATGTTCCTTCTCCTCATTCCTTCTGTAGATTCGTAGTGGGTTCTAGGGCGTTACGAAGCGACGTATTCCTGTGCGGGGTCTCCATTGGGTCGCCGCCGATAATAGATATCCCCGAAGTTAGAGCGGACCCATCCTTCGGGCTCTCCATTCACTTCATCCCATTGATCCAAGGCACTGACCGCGCCTGAGAATGAATCGAATCACCAGAAGTCCGTTATAACATCTCCGTCTGTTTTAATGATCCGCCCGCGTCCAAAAGTCAACGGCATGACTTCGTAGTACATCTGCTTCTCCGTCAGGTACATAGGGTGAGTACGGGTCTACGTCTTCTGGGATGGTCATATGAGAAACGTACTCCAGCACTTATAGCATCGGTAGACCCAACGTCTGCATATGGGGAGTTCGCGCACCTCCACCTGGTTCTCCGGAGGGCACTGATTACGACACTGGTTGGCTGGCATTTAGTTAATCTCCTCTCAGGCTTGTATCTGGTAACACCGGGTGCCATTGAATCCGGCTCGAACACCTCCGGCATTCCACGATCAGCCAGACGCCATCTGTCTTGATTATCCGGTCGAAGAAATGCCTGTGGGGCGATCTCTCACGTAGGGCCTGGGCCTCAATGCCCTCTCGTTTGCGTTTCAATCGAATATCATCTGGCATCGGCTAGCCCTCAGAGCGCTCGAGCTCCTTGCCCGCGTACCACTTTTGAATTGACTCCCATGCTTCGTCGGGGGTACCCCCCCAATTAACTAGGGTGTCTTCGACTTCCAGGATGCCGAGCACGTCCCTCAATTGCATGTCGAATTCCTTGGACGCTCTTCTCATGACGTCGCCCATGTCGACCAGTGTCCCGTTGGGGTCCTGCGGCCCAGCAGAATTACTTGCCAGCTTTCGCTCAGCCATATCGCACCAGGGCTCGTTATCGCCGAGAGGATGCGCGTAGCCCTTCATCTTGCCTTTCTTGAACCACTTAGCCTGATGAGCCTCGCACCAATATTGCCCTCCACCGGAGCTTTGGGCGTCGTCGCCCATCTCATCGGCCGGGGTGCCGGAGTACCCGGCCAGTACGACTACCCATGCGAAGTTCAATCTGTACGCCTTACTTGTCGCCCAGGTCTGAGCAGAGCTCATGGCCGCACGGTGCTTGGCTATACCTTCTTTCCCACGACACGGGAACTCCTCAAACCCGCAGGTCATGATGCCGGATCCGACTATCTCGCCCTGCTTCATTAGATTGACCTTGGCTTCATACCCGACAGTCTCCTCGCCTTGCAGAAACGGCCGGACGTAATCAGGGACGGCATGGACATTGTTGAAGGCGCCGATCGTCTCCCAGGCTTCAGCTAGTAAATGCTTCTTATCGCCGATCTCGACGTAGAGGTTCTTTTCTTCAACTATCGTCATCAACGAATCGGCCTGGGCCTGCGCCATCTTGACGACATCCTTGGGACTCTGAACGGAAAGGTTCTGGTCCTCTAGCTTTTGTAGCATTGTGTGACTCTCCTAGTTGGGGTTATGCTTTGCCTTCGCGATATCTCTTTGCCACCTCGAGCAGTCCCAGCAGTTCCTTAGACGTGAAGCAAAAAGCTATCGCTGAGGGCCTGTCGTCAGTCTCGTAGCCTTCGAAGACACGCGGGTTTGGTGGCTTCGGTGTACGGCGAAATAGGCGTCTCATCTCGCCACCTTCCGAGCCGCGACCCGGTTATTGGTGTCCGTCAACATCCTGAGCCGCGATTGCAATACGCCTATGCAGAGGTTCAGGTTTTGGGCATCCCCGTAGACGACGATGCCACAATTGCCGCAAAGCCTCAGCGTGACCATCAGGCGACCTGCACCGTAGCGGATTCTTCCTTATCGACGTGCTTGGCCTCGAACTCGTTGATCCTGTCCCGGAGACGCAGCAGCGTTTCGAGGTCGTCGAAGTACAGTTTTATCTCGGCGCTGAATCTGTCAGGTAGCCCTACGATGGGAAAGTCGCGACCGATTCCGAGCCGGGTTTGGCCACCTCCCATGTCTTCCACCTGAGCCTCTGCATCCTTGGCGATCTGAAAAGATGGCGAGACTATCATCCTGGTCACCTGTTCCATTTCTTCTCCTTCAGTGCCTTGTTAGTCATTTCTTCTAACCCCCACCGGGCCTTCGTAGTACGGCCACGACTTGCGATCCGCAGGGTTACCAGTAGCCACGTCCAGGAGGTATTCGTCTTTGGTCAAACGACTTCTTCTGGTGTCCGGCTCGAGTTTGCTTTCTAAAGGAGCCTGGTAGTCGGGATAGAACATCGCCTGAATATGCTCCATCGAATGGCGGAAGGAGTTGCCTGTCTTGATGTCGACTTTCACCCGCTGGTGCTTTATGTAGTCTGCAACGGCGCACGGCTCGCAATAAAAGTGTGAACAGATTGGGGTGCCCATATAAATGTCGTCGCCCGTACAGTCGATCGGCTTGCCGCACTCGCACGAATGGATGTACGTCACCTCCTGGAGGGTGGTCACTTCGCTGCCTTATCCGGCTCCCAGGCCTCGATGATGTCGCTGTACTTCTGAAACGTTTTCGCCGACATGCCGGCTGTCACCTGCTGCAGGGCCAACCCCATCTTGGCGAGCTCATGGTCCATCTCGACTTTGGTCTTGTACAACGCGACCGCTCCGTCGACGAGTTGGTCGGTCTTGGTCCGGGGCTTCGCTCCGTTTACGTCAGTGTTTGGCATTGGGCGCCTCCTCGGTTTGTAGTGGCCTATCTGGTTCGCTGTGAGGTTCGATGAGCGTCATGTGCTCTTCCGGACAGCCCTCCGAGTCTCCGATGGGCTGCATGTACTTGTTGAAGACTTCCGTGCCGCTGCCGACTTCGTAGGCGTGGAAGCCGTAGGCAAATACGGCCTTGGCTTCACAGCCGACAGTCGGGCAGACTACGAGTATTTGGAAGCGGTCGGGGGATAGGACGTCGGCGTTTAACAGGTCCCACGTGTGCCCGTGCGGCGGATTCGCGATCTGCGGATAGCCATTGCACTCACTCATACCCTCGTTCCTTCCTTCACTGGATTAGGTAGTGACTTCGGATGTCCCGAATAGCTCGGCCTCAGTCTTGTTGAATCCAAATGCAGCGTCCCGCCTAAACTTTTCCGTCAGACGGAAATTTCCCTGTTTGAGCGCGACCACGTACATCTCGGCCCGTCTTGATCTCCGTGCGATCTCCCCCACATCGTAATCCGCAAAGATGGGCAAGTCCTTAATTGCTTGTGTCATATCTCACCTCTCTCCAAGACTATATTCCATGTCCTGGTTGACTGTCAATAGGTTTCTATAGTATTATGTGTAATCATAGAAAGTCTGAAGCATTTGCTCAGCACATGGGAGAAGGATATGAAGATACATTTCTTGCCAATCATTGACGCAGGCTATGGCAATGGCTGGGCGACTTGTGGGCGACTGATTAAAGAGCGGTATACATACGACGAAGACGTCCCAGGCCGCGATCAAATCACTTGCAAGCAATGCAAATAAACCCTTAATCACGAATAGGAGTTGACGATGGCAATAACGGATAGCATCCTAACAATGCCCAGGCCTACCCTGACCTCGCAGGAGCGACAGGAGATGGAGACCAGGCTGATAGACTGGCGCTCCCACATCGAGCGCCGACAAATCGAGGTGTTCCAGCTAGTGGAGGGTCGCGCCAAACAGCAGTTGAGGGAGTTCTACCGGGGCAAAATGGAGGCCATCAACGAAGTCCTTGCAATCGCGCGAGGAGCAGGGGAACAAAAGCCATGATGCCGGCCGTTCGCATACTAGGCAGGAATTTGGGTTGGGCAATCCTGGCCATGCTATACGCAGCCTTCTTTGTCCTGACGATGTTGGCTGGAACGGTAGCTCGAGTATTTGGCGATGTGTTTAGTATCATAGCTATTTTGATCTTCTTCATTCCCTACGGCACCATCTGGTTAGCGCTGAGTTTGATATTAAAGAAAGACTGGCGGCAGCCGTTGGGACTGACAATCCTTGGAGTGGTCGCCTTTTACATATTCTTGAGTAACGCATTCGGCTGGTAACAGCGTCGGCACAAACAAGACTAGCAGCCCTGCATCCGGCACAGCCTCTCGGCGATCTCCACTAGCCTCTTAATCTGATCCACCATCTCTGAGATGTCGATGTTATTCGTGATCTCGTTCACCACTGTAGGCGCCTGGACTATTACCGTCCACGTCTGTGCTACTGCTTCCGGGCCGCCGTGCTGAAAGGCGATCACCGACACGATCCCAGCCACTATCGACACGACCGTACCGCATCCTACCGTGACCTTCCAAACCACAGACCAGAGCTCACGCATCACTGTCTCCGTTCACGCCGTAGAGCTCCTTACTCAGTCTCGATGCCTCAGTTGGATTGTGCGTCTCAAGTTGCCTCAGCATAGTTCGGGCGATCAGGTTGATCGTCTTCTCGAACCGGCGCAGAACCTTCTCCATCCGGAACATGAACCATAAGAGGACCAGGCCGGGTACCCCAGCATTTACGAACGGCGTCAAGTCTATGCCTTCCATATTGCTCTACTCCAACGCCTTCAGCGTCCGATACACCGAGAGAAAAGCCTGCAGTTCCTCGACTGTCACGCTGAAGGTCTCGCCCCATCTGACAACCACGTCTCTCTTGAAACGGCCCTGAAACTCGGATGCCTCGACGTCCGTTGCGCCTGCCTCCAACATCATCTCGATGGCCAGCTGCGACGCACCCGATCCTATGTACCCCCACTGAAAGATGTGCGAGTGGCCCGCGATTCCCCGCGACCGGTCGATCGTCACGGGCGCCTTGTCTCGTGTGACGGACCAGGTCCCGGCAGTCTTGTCGAAGCTGCCTTCCATCAATACAGGCTGTAGCTGGACCATCTCTAGTACCTCACGTGATCTTGTGCCGGGCGAGAATGTCCAGGAAGTTCGTGCCTTCCCTGTCCAGCCTCAGATTCAATGCGTTCGTCTCGTGGTTGCAATCCGTCTCCTCTATAACGAAAGTCCTCAGAGCGTCCAGGTCCGGAGTCCCGATGCTAGAGCTCTTGGGCACGAAGTCTTCCACCATGATGACGTCGCCGGCTCTGACTCGGCAGAGAGGAAACTCGAGACCGTTGTTATCAAATAGCCGGGTGACGGTGATAGCGTCAGCCTCCTGCTGCAAGTCCTTGCGAGCCGCGAGCTCCTGACCTCTGCGCTCCTGCGCGGGAGTGGCTGTGCTTGTGCCGATGTCTGGGATGACCAACTCCTGACGTTTGAACTCGGTTACGGAGTCGCTGTCCGTCTCCTCGGGCGTTAGAATCGTCGAGGTGTACTGGACGACCACGGAGTTGGCGACGCGACGGGTGTCCACACGGGGAGTGAATCGAGCGACTCCTCGGCGCCGGGGCGTATCTAGCGAGACCCTCCAATTGACTGTCCCTGGGTTGCGAGCCTTTAGATGTACTTCCTGGTCCTCCCAGACCATCAAGTCGACTTTACGATCTGAGCTGTCGGGCCAAGTGAGGATTCCCCTGGTGGCGTCGGTTATGACTTCCCAGAGGGACCACTCATCAGGGTATGTCTGGTCGATTGTGACACCTGGCGCCTCGAGATTGACTACGGATGTCGAGAGCTGGAGGGTATCGGAATTGAATCCGCTGGTCAGCATATCCGTGATGATAGCGTCTGCCGTGGTGTTGTAGTCCTTAGAGTAGTCGGCGGCGTTCGCTGTGATGCCCACGTAGTAGGAGTCCCTGAAGTTGGAATAGTATCCCCGAGCGGTAAGCCTTACGCGCCCAGGCGTTAGCAACTCGATGACCTCCAAGCGGCCTTCCCAAATTACATGCCGAAGAGACTCCTCCAATTGGAAGCGGAATTTCATGCGGTTGTTTCGCCAGTCCCAGTAACGATTGAGAGTCATCGGGACGTCAATCGAGAAGTTCCAGAACCCCCCAGGGAGTCGAGTGCTGTGAGTTAAGTTGTCCACGTCCTTGGGTAAAAAGAACTCTAGAATTCCGTCATCCGTGGGGAGCAGAGGATGCAGCTTGATACCCTGGGGAAGTGTTCTTGCCACTAGAGGACACGTATCTGGGGCTCATACTCGATGAGCAACTTGGAAGAGACGGACGAGGGGTCACCTGTGTCATCCTTCAAGTAATAGAGACGCGTGTCCTCTGGCCCTATCTGCAAGGGCCCCCCATTAAAGTCAGGGACAGAACTAACAACATCGGACTCAGTTAGCACCCATACGCCTGGGCTGTCGGAGATAGCACTTGTGTAGAGTCTGTTCGGCGCTGCCGCGTTGACTGATGCCACGACAACGGACTCGTCAACGGGAAGGAGAAACAACCAGTCTATACTGCAATCAATAAAATCATTTTGATCAAAATCTCCAGCTTGAGCAGCATCTGCAGTCGCCACAAAATAGGCACGTATGTCTAGATCAGGAGGGGTGAAGGCACTCTCAGGTAGTCCGGCAGGTGGAATTGACAGCTCTCCCATGTCTAAGATATGCCAATCTGTATCGTCAGAAGGCAGTAACACCTCCCCCCCTGAAATAGGGACCACAGTCTTTCCACCAAACACATAACCCAGCGCCATGCCTAAATCCGTGTGAGGATTGGATAGCCCTTGGTTGCGAATAGCTACCCGAACAAGAACACGAAACAGACCCTTGGGCAACGCAGATCCAGACTGGGTGTAGGTGGCATAACCTAGTTGGGTATATGCTGCGTTCCAATTCCTACTAGTAGCCTCCGAGTTTGTCCAGCGCATGAACGCAGAGGCGCCCCCCTCAGCATTAGTGGTGAGGCCTCCCGAAGTCCCTGATGAAAATACGGGTGTGCTTCCAATGAAAGGAGTGCTGCCCTCAGTAATGCTATTGGGCACGGAGTCAAAAAGCGTGTCAGCTCGCCGTTCTCCCGATCGAGTCGCAAGCCAGATGTTGCCCGCGCTGCCATAAGCTCCACTCTCCGTCACCTTGACGCGCAATGGAGCCTGGGCGTCGCCCTCTATATGAGTGTCGATGCCCCAGGTGGCGCCGGCAATTGTGCCAGTCTCGGTGTTGGTCGTGTCTTTGTTGTTTACGATAGTCCCGTTGCCCTCATCCCAGGGCCAGTAGTGAATCAGGTTAGTCTCGGAGCCTATCAGCTCACCATCTTGATCCTCAGATGCGGCGTTCCCCGTGGTGCCATACCAGCGAGGATCATCCATCTTTCCGTCAAAAGTACGGTCATCGGCAGCGCGGTTGCCGAACAGAAGGTCAGAGCCCACGTCCGTGGTACGCGTCCCAACGGGGGGCGTATCCTCGGTAATGCCAGCCCCTACGGTGAGGGTGACAGAGGTACGAGTGGCTTCCCTGTAGACGCCTATCGTGGGGTTATTAGCCACGGACGCATTATCATAGGAGATGTAGATTCGATACCATTCACCTGTATTAAGCGGTCGATCCGTAGTAGTCCATACACCTCCAGTGTCACTAAATCCATAATTCCATCGCAGGCGAACTGTACCCGCAGACTCGTTGTTAACGTGAAAACTCCAGGCCCCTTTCTCGACTATGAATCCGTTATTGCCCTCCCCATCGGTGTCCACCCAAACCCTGACAGAGATTTCAGCGCCGCTATCAAACTGGTTTTGAATAGCAGCGGCGTCAGAGACGGTGACGGCTCCAGCAGCGCCGGCCATGACCAGATGTGAATTGAAGGGCCCGGCCAGGTCGATGAAGTTGACAGAGTTGCTGTCCTGCTCAGGGAATAGTATCCGCTCCGTGTAGACGACGTTGGCAAGACGTCCGAAGGGCTCACACGTCAACGACAGCGTGCCCTTTGCGAGGAAGCCGCTGTTGCTTCCCAATGTAGTCTCGTTCAAGATGGCGCCGTCGGGCTGCCAGACTCCGGAGAGCACCCGCGTTTGAATGTCCCGGGCGTCTGTGGTCCCGACCTGGTACTTCAACACGACCTTGGTAGTGCCGTCGTCGAGGATCTGGCGGCGTTCAGCGAAGGACAGCATGTCGTTCAAAGCTCGTATCTGTTTCTCGAGGTCCAGCGCCGACGTGCCTCTTATCTGCAAACCCATTGAGATAGGCCGGATGCCGTAGCGGACATTACGCAGGACGGTGCCTGCAAGTACGGGCTTGGGCAAAGCCGACGCCAGAGCTAACTTGCTGACGTCCGCGATGTAGACTGAGCCGTCTAAGTTTAGAGTCGTGACGCCGTCGAAGAGCTCGAGAGTCTTAGCCATCTATCGTTCCTTCAACGCATTGCCGAGGACTTCGCCGACCTTCTTGCCGTCCATGTTGACCACAAGGGGCGTGGACCCTACACCAGGAGGATTAGGCGCAGAACCAGTAAAGTTGGGGTCATTGGCAATGTCGTCGAAAGAAACCACGGTGCCTCCGCCAGCTCGATGTTGCGCTGCGAGGTTCGTCTGCCGGAGGCCAGGAGGTCCGAGGTTCGAGCGCCGCGCAACATCTCCAGCGGATAGCGAGCTCTCCGCGATGGCTCTCATGGAGTTGAACGACGCTATTACTATCCGCGCCATGGACTGAGCCTCGGTCGCCGTGTCCCTGAAGCCACCCTGGATATTGTTGACGGCGGTCTCGAGGACCTGTGTGGCGAGAGTCGCTGACAGGACTCCCTTGGCGAAGGCATCGGCGGCATCGTCGCCAACGAACTTCAACAAGGCAGCAAATAGCCCCGTCTCTTTACGCAGGCCTTCCATATGAGCGGCCAACCCGGGTGCGCCGAGAGCTGCCCCTGCTACGCCTTCGATGATCTTGAAGAGGTTCCCAAAGAGACTGGAGCTTTTCTTAGCATCCTCCCCGGCAGCCAGAGTGTCTCGCCCTAGCCCCGCTATCACGAAGGCCGCACGACCCGACGCGGTGGACATGTCAAATACGTTTGTGGTTAGAGACTTCATCTGTGGAATGGCCATGGTAATGTCGTCGATCATCACCCCGATGGCGGACGACACACCCAACAATCCTTTGCTTCCACCACCACCACCTCCAGCAAGGTTACTGGAGGCTTCCCTGGCTTCGTTCATTGCGTCGGTCAAAGGTCCAAGCCCAACATCCAAGTCCTTAAAGATGTTGACCTTGTCAAACAAGGTATTCAATGTAGAGCCGGCTTCAGCCTTTAAGACGTCTGGGAAGCTGCCGCCACGCGCGAATACACGCTGCGCATCGTCCGAGAGTTCCCGCGCCAGACTCCCAGAGGGATCGCTAAAAGCACTGGCTGTCTTGATTACTGCCGGCAGTCCGACAATTGCAGTTATCAACAGCCCGATTTTCCCCGTCGTGACAGCGGCCGCAGCGCCTATGCTAAGAATCCCACTAGCAATCGCGGCGTAGTTCGCTCCCGCCAATGCCGTGAGGCCGGCGGCGACGAGGGTAAACCCGCCAGCGAGAAAGGGAAGTGCAATGATGAGCGGCCCTATGACCAGCGCGAGGCCGCCGAGAGCCACCGTCGCGGGGACCAGAACGGCGGTCAGCTTCGGATGCTCCTTCGTCCACTCCGTAATTTGCTTGACCGTGCCCCTCATATTCTCTACAAGTGGCAGCAACACTGGGATCAGGCCTCCTCCGATAGCTTCCTTCAAGTCGCCTACGTTATCCCCCAGCTGTTTGAAGGGATCGACGTTGGCCTCAGCCGCGCCGCCCACCGCGCCAAAGGTCAGTTCAAGACGTTCGTTAAAGTCCGCCAACTTGTCGAACGTGAGGCCCGTGGATTCCGACGTGTTGACCATCCCGGATAGGGCCCTGGATAGTGTGCCAGCGACCGACTCCACCCCAAGGCCGCTCGCCGCCGCCGCATCTAGTACCGCGGGCAACGCCGCCAAGGCTTTGTCCACGCTTCCCAGGACTGGGATCATTCGACTCAGTACGCGAATCTGCTGTTCATCGCCGAAGTTCGTCTTGTCTTGCAAGGCGGAGGTCACGGCCATGACCTTCACACGATGGCGGTCCCAGGAATCGCCTGTAGCATCCACAAGCGCGCCGAGCACACTAACGGCGCGCTGCTGTTCTTGAAACGCCCTAACGCTGAGGACCGCCATGCCCGTAATACCTAAACCTATTCCGGTCAACGCGGCGCCGATGGCGACACGATGCTTCTCAACTCCCTTCCGAAAGCTGTTCATCTTCGGCGTCGCCTTGTCCTCGGCGTCTATGAGTATCTTGACTATATTTGTGGTAGCCACTCAACTATCCTTCAGTTAAGGTCTGATCATCATCACCCAACAGCCAGCTTTCGTCTTCCGCCGTGGGCTCCAAGGTCTCCCCCCGCAGTCTGGCCAGTATTTCCCCTTGCACACGGGTGAGGCTGCCGAGGTTATCGTTGCTCTGCCGGATGGCCTCTTTCGCCTGAAGGTATCCCAGGATCGGGATTACCAGCTCCGGGTCCTGACGCAACGCCTCCTCCGGCGTACAACTCCAAATCTCACACAAATGCTGAACGGTCACATATGTCGGCGCGGGTCCTGGGGACGTGCCCGGAGCCGGTGGCAGCAGAAAGTCCCCCAGGGCCTCTAGTCGTTTTTTGCTTGAGCCTCGGTCTCGCCTGATCTAAATAAGAGGATGAGATAAGAAAGCTCGTCGTCCTCCAGCGCCCTGAGAGCCGCCGGGTTTCGGAAGGGCTGTGGGTATTCGTCTCCGACAATATCCGTCCAGTTCCACCGCACCAGCCTCTTGCTCATACCCTCGCACACCAGGTCGAGGGCCTCATTGGAATCCTCCTCGAGTCCCAGATATTGCAGCATCGAAGCCATGGGTACGATCTCGACCCACTCGCCCTCGTGGACAACTACGCCCTCGCCCCGGTCCTTCAATTCTCTGGGAGCACCATCCTCTCCTACCTCATACGTCTTATTCGGGTACAGCAGGCAGTCGTCGGAAGGGACCCGTTTGATGGGAAGGCCCTTCTTGAGCTCCTTGGGCCGGCCGACTTCAGTCACGGCCTCGGAAGGCTCTCCGATATTGGCGATGCCCTGCTCACCGGTGTCGCTCGCGCCGTTCACGTCCCACCTCTTGGTCGTCTGTATTTCGTGTGCCATATCATCCCTCTCCTACGACCACGCGGGGATGTTGCCGTCCGCGTTTACAAACGGGACATTCCAGGTAAAAGATGCATCGGCCCCTCTCGAGAGCACATAATCCGTAGCGAAGGTCTCAGCCGTGAAGGTCTGGCTGCTGATGGCTATGGAAACAGCCCGTGTCTGCGCCGCTCCTTGCGAGGGGACGGTCTTAAATACCGCGTGGGACAAATTGGCGGCGTCGTTAAAGACCCCGTTCATGTCCATGGTCATGTCCGCTAGGAGGAGCAAACGTTCAGGGGCGCTCTTCCCAATGCCTGTGATGTCCTGGACAGCTCGAGGGATGGCGATCACTAAGTCCGTGATGTCATCCGTAATGACTTGAGCGGACCCACCGCCGTCGTCAACGGAAGCCGTCATACCAATTCCCGATTCTTTGGGCATGGTTTATCCTCTCTTTCTTCGTTGGTTCGCCTGATAGGCGTTCTCGTTATAGGTGTCCGTGAACTCCGTGGGAGTGATTAGACTCCCTCCATTGATCTTTAGATTGGGATCGCGCTCCAGAGAGACTGAGTGGATTTGAGAGTCCTTCCGCTGCCTGAAACAGGGCTGCTCCGATTCGAAGGTGAACAGGATTTTACCCTCGGGCATTGGGAGCTGGGTGAATCTACGCTTGGAGAGACCAGAGACGAAGTGGTCACGCTGATCTCTGCCGAGTTGAATAGTCGTGTCCACTAGGATGCGCCATCCCTCACGCCAACCCTGACACTCGACCTCCTTACAGGAGGCTGCTCTGCGATGCGTGGCATGAGGAGTGGCTATCTCGTAGTCGTTTTTTACCTTGGGCTGTGTCATGTCGTTTAGCTCAAGTCCTCGATGTCGCCAGCTATCCCACGACGGTCGGCCAACACGAAATCTGCGTTAGAGAATGTCCCGGTGGACGTGACTCGAAGCCAGCGTTTTACCGCTCCTGTGACGGTGACTCGTTCCGCTGTGGGCTCCGCACCGTTGGCTATGGCCGCGAAGCTCAGGACAGTGGCGTAGGCATCGCCGGAACCGTTGTCGTCACTGTCTTGAATGGTGATCGTAGGAGTCCCTGAGTCGATCTCCCTCATCTCCAGGTATGCGATGAGCCCCAAAGAGGTGCCTGCGGTATCGTCGCGTCCCGTGCTGGAGGTTGCCGAGGCATGGGTCTCCTCGCCGGCGGTTAAGGTGTCACACCAGTCCAGAGGAGTATTCGTTCCGAAGTGTTGTGTCACGAATGAGAGCGCTCCATCAGTGCCACGGCTGAGGTCATAGTTGATCTGCTTGTTGACCAGACACGCGGCTGGAGCTCCTCGAGTAGCTGTCAGGAACCACATCCCAATGACATCTGTGGTCGGGAGTCCCTTGAGAGTGGCATGGGCCTGGTTGGCGGCGTCGTTGAACCAGGCGGTGTGATCTAGGGCTCCGTCGGCCAGTCCCAGGAGACGCTCGACGCCAGCTCCCTCGATGTCGTTGACTTCTATGACAGCACGAGGGCAGCTCGCGGATATCTGGTTGATGTCACCAGAGATGCGCTCCCCTTGGATATACAGTCTTTGAGACAGCGGTGCGGACTTAGCCATCGGTCACCTCAACCTGAACCGCCGTGAAGTCTGCGGAGCCGATATCCAAACGATGGAGCATGGCGTCCTGGGAATCGCTGAGCTTCTTGACGAGCGACACCAAGACAGCCCCGTTGGCCCGCCTGTGTAAGCTCATCTCATAGACTTCGCCAGGGTCCTCTCCGACAGCCCTGCATATGGAGGGCCAGAAGCTGGCTAATCCTCCGACGGGACGGTCAGTGGGACATTTGTTTCTACGGAACAGGGATGCAAACTTACGCATCGGTCACCTCCTCATCCTCGTCTCCCTCAGCGACTTCGACAATGAATCCATTAGAGAGACGATCATTAAAAGCCTTGGTACTCATCCCCTCTGGACGCACGAAGTCATCTCCCTCGTACCAGACGATGTCCTCGGTCATAGAGCCTCGGGGTATCCGCTCGGCGAGTTCGGGATCGGGCTCTTTAGGGTCTGGAATCGTACAGGTCCAGGTGAGTATCGAAGTTCCCTTGGGAATGCCCCTGGGATTACCTACCTTGTAAGCCATAGCCCGCCTCCTTCGCCACGCCACAGATCGTGCAGGTAACGAGCCCATCCGCTGGTTGCGGCCCTGTTGTGTCGCTGACCCAGGCGGTACACCAGACAGGCACATGGGGCCAAGGGAAGTGCGAGGTTGTATGCTCCCCTGGTTTAGGACTCGCATCTGTCGTCTTTGCACTGGTTTGGAAAACTTGTATGGTCATCGGCTGCTTCTCCTACGCCGTCAGCGTCACCGTGTCGTTCACTATGATCGGCACCGTTATGTCCACCGTCCTGAACATCACCCCGGCCACCGACGTGTATCCCCACCTAGCGCTCATCGGCGTGCCGTATTGGCCGGCGGCGTCGATATTCCGTACCGAGGCGCCAAGAGTGAAGTCTCCCAGCAGATCGCTCCCGATGTCCTGGACCGTCAACGCCAGGTCGAACTCCCCTTGCTCCTGAGGCTCGGCCAGCATGTCCCGATAGAGCCTGACGTTCACCTCGTAGATTTTGTCCACGACGCTCAGGAACACACTTCCTACCTGGATGCGTTCGAGCCATATGGCGGCGCTCATCTTGGTACCCCTTGCTATTGCCGTGGGCTGCCCCAGCTCCACCGACGCGAACCGCCCTCCGGACATCAGGTGCCCCTGTATCGTCTGCATCGTCGAGAGGATGCTGAACGGCGGCGCTGCTGTTGCGGTGGCGCTGCCAGCAAAGTTGAGATTTAATACCCAGAGAAGAATTACTTACCTCCCTTTTCGGGCCTCTTTAGCACTATTCCCATTCTCGGATGGAAGTTGGGGTACCTCCTTCTCCGCATCCTTATCAGGTGTCATAAGCATAGTGTTCTCTGCCTCGAGGACCACGACTCGCTGCTCCAAGGAAGTGACCTGCCTCCTCAAGGAGATATTCTGGAGCTCGATGTTGGCCTTGGATACCAGGACTGCCTGGACGTCCTCAGTTGTCAGAGTGGCATCTGCCATTTCAATACTCCTCCTATTTTTAGTCTTCCACATAGCTAAAGCAGCCATCCACGCTCACACCTGCGGAGAGCTCCAGGTTGAGCAGAGTGTCATCACTTGTTTCAAACCAGCCCTCGGGGTTGTAGGGGAGCACAAATCCAGTGTTTACGACTAGATTCATCTGCCCCGTGAGAGCAGTGCCGTCCGCCCCGTCCTCGAATCTCGCGGTGACAGTACCGGCAGAGATCAAGAAGGCAGAGAGTACCTTGATCTTTTTCCCCGATCCAGCCGATGCTTGAATGGTGTTGTTCCCTGAGCTTGCGACGTCAATGACCCCATATTTTACTATTGAGGTTGCATCCCCGATATTGGTAACACGGAGCCTACCAAAGTGGTCAGCCCTTATGGGCATGTAATCCCCGTCGGCCGCTCCGCCTCCCGCAGTGAGCTCGTCAGTCCTGACAGCCATAACGGCAACGCCGGGGTCTGCCGCCTGCGCCGCGACGTCCTCGGCGTAAACCACGTCGTCGATTAGTTGAAGGGCAGTGAGCGCTGCGCCGTCCTCCTGAACAACGAAAGTACCCGCGTTAGTGACGGCATGAGCGTTGACAGTCAGAGTGGCTGCTGAAACATCGAGAGCCGAGCCCTCTTGAATATAGAGCGCTCCGGAAGCATTGACCTGTAGCGGTGCGTAATCCCCATCAGTGTCGACCAAGGTGGCGAGAACATCATTGCGAACGACCAGCGACATGACTCCAGGATCTCCAGAGCCGTGGACGGCATCTTCCAGGAGCACGATGTTGTCGATCAGTTGGAGAGACGTCAAAGCAGCCCCATCCTCTTGAACAACGAGCGTACCCGTTCCCGCTATTGTCACGGTAGCGGCACTCACATCCAGCGCAGCGCCCTCCTGGATGAACAGGGCCCCTGATGCGTTGACCTGCAACGGAGCATAGTCGCCGTCAGTCCCGGCCAACGCTGCTAGGACGTCGTTTCGGACGGCCAGGGCCATAACCCCAGCCTCGCCAGAGACGTGTTGAACGTCCTCGATTCTAATGAAGTTCTGGTCAGTGGCCAGTACCACACGCAAGGTGCCTGTATCGGCGTTCCCTGCGTTCAATGTGACGCTTGTTGATCCCCACTTCTTTACATTTACATTGGGAGAGGAGACAGAAGTTGAAACCTCTGCCCCAATGTTGGCCGTAGTGTGAGACCCCGTAAAGATTCCTATTTGATCAAAGATAATGCCGGATAAGGTGTTGTTCTGGGTATCAAAGGACACGCCTACTGCAATATAAGAGATGGCGCCCCAGTTCACACCGTTCCCCGTATTGCCTGCCTGGGATGCTAACCCTATAGACAAGCCAAGAATCTGGAACTCCCCAGCGATCAGCTCTGTATCCTGGACTCGCCATTCGTTGTAGTTAGTCGAGTCCGTCCCAATACGTACAAAGATGAAATCTACGTTGGCAATGGAGGAGACGAAGCAGACCGTCTGGACAACGTCATGGAGATCTAGCTCCCCCATGTCTATCGTAGTGATGGTCTTCTGTATGCCCGCAACCACTGTGTTAGCCGCGCCATCCACCTTGTCAAAGGTCAACGCGTTAGAGCCGGTCAGGTGATTAAGGGTTGTGGCGAGGCTCAACGTGTCATTGCCCAACACAGTCCAGCCCGTGGTGGCGTCCATCTCATCCAGGTGATTATGCTGCTCAGGTGAGACCGAGAGCGCTCCTAGCTCATCAATGTGAAGGTGGTCGAACTGCTCCTCTGAGACGGCAACCTTAGTGGACTCAGCATCATGGACCCCCAGCATCAAAACGCCTGTGTCCGTGGCACCTACGGCTGTACCTATAGGCTTGCCTAAGTTGGTTGCGCCTGTGCCAGGAATGACAGACGTGACATCGACATCCCCAATGTCCACACCGGAATTAGCGGCTAACTTGCCGATTGCATTTGTGCCGGCAGGGAGTGACGCGACAACGTCTACTTGGAGCTCGTTTCCTGATTGAATGGAGTTATCGAGCAGAGCCAGAGATGCAGCTATGGCGTCCAGGACTGCGTTGTCTACATCGGAGAGGGCGACAGGGAGCGGGTTGGAGGAGATGCTGCCCACGATGTTCTGGGTGTTGTCAGGGCCAAAGGCTACCTTCATGTACTGCCAGTGAGCCGTCCCGTCATCGTCGGTCTTTATCTTGGCTCCACCTGAACCAACGTCTAGCTCAATATCATCAACCACTAACCAACTCCTAATAGGGCGAGTCTTGGCGTCACGCCCGCCGGCGGTGCTACTGCTGCGGGCAGGAATATCTGCTGCCCTGTTGGGTAGATTATCCCAGGGTGGTCCTGGGCGTTGGTTGGTGCCCCAGAGCCTCCATCGTTCGCCCCCACAAATGTTCGCGCACCTATCCTGTCAACGTAATTGATATCTGAAAGTGACCAATAACCTACAAGACTCGCAGGTCTGATAAACAACGGGCTATAGCCTGCGGCCAAGGCCCCCCTCTCACCTGCCGTTAGTGCTATATTCCAGAGCCCAAATTCAGCAAGAGTGCCGTCATAGTAGTCTCCAGGTGTCGAGTCCCGTAGTCCCCCGATAGCTGTACGGTCTAAATTCGCAGGAGCCACGTCGGTAGTATCAGTTCCTTCCCCGCCGTTGTCTAAATAAATCTTCGCATCGGCTGAGCCATTATTGATTATTATGCCATTATGCCAAGCGGCCGCACCATATTCTGTACTGGTATCTACGTCATCCTCGCCTCCACCAGCCCGACGAAATAGATGGAGCTTTGAGTCTGTTGGCTCGCTACTTTTACCCGCCCTCAGAAAGTAGTAGTGATCCGCAACATCCTTATCAGTAATAGAAAAGAGGCCATCACCACCAGCTAGACCAACGGAATTGAACCAGATGGACGCAGAGAATACTGCACCTGATATAGGCGTAGAGTCAATCTCAGCGTACTGCTTGCTTGCGCCTGTGAACTTAACTCCCAAGTTTCCCTCTGATAGCCGTCTTCATCTGCCCGATAGTCCGGTCAGCTAATCCGTGCTGCGCCCTGAGAGTATTGAACTCGTCCAGAATCACTAGCAGAGACGCCCGCAACACCTCTTCTGTTTCGTCCACTTGGTTTGCGGTACTGTCTCTCCGGCCTTCCAATAATGCTGTGTCTACCGCCGACCTCTCGGAGACCGACATCAGGGTCACCACGTCACCAGTGATGGTCCAATAGATATTCGAGAACCCCACTACCGCACTCATATCAGGGTCTTGAATGTAATTGGCTACCGGCTCGGGCAAGCTAATAGTAGGGATGGAGACCTCGTAGGCCTTAGTTGTCCTGTGCAAATAATTCGGCATTTAAGTCTCCAATATTAGGATTTCTTGTAGCTGCAGGTCCCCTGTATTGGTGTCGTTGTCCACGTCCCTCTTGACTCTGATGCCTATTTTGTCTCCGACAGACGGTGAACCTGCGTTGGCGTGGGAGAGAGTTCCCGTAGTGGAGTAATTCAATTTATTGATGGGCGTGGTCGGAGGGGTGTCCACAATGGCAACTGCCGTCGCCGCGTCCAACCCCAGGTCACCCGTCAATATGACAGCGTCGGCAAGTACGACTATGCGAAGCTCTATCTCGAAAGTGCCTACGCTTGTATTATCGGTCCCACCCTTCCAGGAGACAGTGAAGCCGCCGCCGGCGTACTGGCTAGGCACCGTGAAGAACCAGTCATAGAACTCTGCGGTGGTCGTGTCAAAGAGCAGGACGTCAATGATTGCAGCCGGTGTGGACGCATCCGTAACCGTGCCTTTAGCAGCGGACAACGTCGCGGTAGGGCTGCCGTTATTAGCAGTCAGAACAAAGATTGTGTCGGTGGTTGCCATATTTCCCCTACGCCGCCAGGGTCGCGCTGCCGTCCACTATCAGGGACAGCGTCGTCTCGACCGTGCGATACTCGATCCTGTCTATGTCCACGTGCCCGAAGTCCCATGCGAGCTCCGATACGTCGATGTTGCGTACCGTACCGCCCAGCGTGAACCCCCCGAACCACGCCTTCTCGATGAACGCCACCGCCTTTTCCAGCCGGTCCTCGCGAATCGGAATGGTCTGTTGTAGGTCCGGCGTGTAGAACCGGACCACGACATCGTGGAACTCGATCGTGGTCTCCAACGTCAGCTCATCCACCGCCACCTGCTCCATGAAGATCGCGGCCGTCAATCCGCTCCCGGGCGGTCCCTTAGGTTCCCCTACCTGCACCCGATCGAACCAGCCCGAGGCCTGCAGGTGGCTCTGTATCGCCCGCATCGTCGATGTGATGTCGAACACCATCAGCCGTTCAGCCTCCTTACCGCTCTCGCTACGTGCCTCTGGAAGGTCTTCTTGGCACGCTTCTGCAGCCAGTCCTTGACCTTTCGGAACGAGGCATAGCCCTTGAATCGAGTCGTCTGATTTCTCTGACTGATGCCCTCCAGCCAGGGCCCGTATATCTTCCCGCCGTCGGTGATCAGGGCGTGAAGCCGGCGGCGCACTCCGCTTACTCCGCGCCGGTAGTCGCCGACGCTCGCCTTGCCCTTCTGGGCCCTTGCGACCGACAGAAACACTCCGGATGGCCGGGGCCTTAGAATCTCGTCAAGCCGACTCTCGCCGTCCTCCATGAGCTCCTGCACGGCCGCCTCCGCAGCGTCGTCAATGAACTGCTGGTTTGCATCGAAGATCGGGCCGCTGAGCTTTATTGACGTGTTTACCTGCATGGTCATACGGCAGCCAGCCTCAATGGCCGGTAGTAGTCCTGGACGGCCTTTCGTAGCTGGGCAAGGCTGGCGCCCTGGAACTCCGTCGCGCCGTCACCCGCTCCGACGCTGCGACCCCAACCGGCCGTCTCCTGGTGGAACATGGCTATCGACTCCGCCACACACAGGTTAACGACGTCGAAGGTCGGCTCGTAGACATTGATGGCCGTGGCGTCGGCATGAGTCGCCGCCGTCGTGCCGTTGATGCCTCGCTCGATGGTCAGCGTCCGGTTGATGCTGATCGCCGCGTCGTTGCTGTGAGCTGCCAGGACCGAGCCGTTGTACTGTCGAATCACCGTCAGGTCGTTGGTACTGACAGACGAGACGAACATCTCCTCGGAGTCGATCTTGATGACCTCTCGAGCGACGATCCCGTGGGACCCGTCGACGGTGACCGTGACGTCAGCCGGGTCCGCTGTCAGCGTGTCGTCAAGAAGAATCGACCCCCGCGCCGCGAAGGTCCGGTCCGATACGAATATCTGTTCGCTCTCGATCAACAGCGTGTCGCCGACGTCTATGAGGGCCGCATTGGAGCAGACCATACTGACTGCAGAGGAACTGCTGGACAGCCCCGATGAGACGATCCCACCGGTCACGGTGTCGTCGGAGTAGCCCCAGCTGCCGGCAACACTTATGGACCGCTGGGGTGTGTCGCCTGACTCGAAGGCCGCTGAGCTCGACAGGTCTATCTCGATGCGGTCGTAGGGCGGCCCATAGTTGACGGGCTCAAGAAAATAGTCCGATGAAGATATTGTTGTCGGTGAAGTGTCCTGCGCCTTCGTCTGAAGGGTCGACACGGATATGAGGTCGAAGTCCAGGTACAGGATGTAGCCGCGTCCGTCCCTCTGAGGCCAACGGTACAGACGGGTCTGGGTCTTGGGGATGAAGATCCGGCGCGTAGTGCGTTCAAGCCGTCGGGAGACGGCCTCGATGATGCGGTCGATGCGCGTGTCTTCTGTTGCGCCATTTATGCTAGCCGCGAACTTAACCTGTTCACGACTGCAATACCAAGAAGCCAAGTGACTCCCCTTGTTTTTCCAGATCGTCGGTGGCTAGTTATTCAGTTAGTGGGGCGCGCCTGAGAAGGTACGCCCCATGTCTGCGAATGCGAAGTTGGGCTGCTGTCAAACGTTTACAGGAGGTTGGGTCTAGTGTGGCCCGAGAGGGCGTCGTCTCCGCTTCCGTAATCTGTCGTCAACACGCTAAACATCGTTTGGCCGGGATCCCTATTTGTCGGAATCGTCATATGCGGGATGGCCGCGGGTGCATCGGTGTTAAGACCGGTTCTATCCACATCTAATACGAGGTTCGTCGCCTCAATGGGAATCCCGACCGGACCATCGTACAAAGCGACCTGCTGAAGACCTCCAACCGTATCCGGCGCTACAGGTACGGTCAGGGACATGGATAGCATGAGCGCCATCACCAAGACGGCTATCATCGCCATGAGGTATTTCATTCTTTCCTCCCTATTAACCTTTCTCTGTTATTTGAGTCACGCTCTCGGCGGGCTGGGATTAGACACTCCGTCCCACCTGTAGTTCCCCATGGGACAGCTGCGAACGCCCCTGGAGTTAACGTCTAATATCTCGCCGTCGATGGGACAGGCTACGGGAGGCTCTGAGGCCGCATTGGCCCGCTCCTCCCGTGCCTGGTCCAAGATCGTCTTTAGCTGGTCCCAGGACATCAGGACATGTTCACCATGGCGATGAGGGCCTGGAAGTCGAAGAGCGCGGTCGAACCTGTTTCGCCAACTGCCTCAAACGCGACCATACCACCGCCTGGTTTAGCCACGAGGGCTCCCGCGATGTCCGCCACTATGGCGTCACCGACTGAGTTTGTCGCGACGGAATTTATCTTGGTGCCTTCGAACGAATGCCAAGCGGGGGTGCCACCGATTAGCGTGGGGTTGTTTTGAAGGAAGACCTCGGGCCCTCCGGTTTCTCCGTTCGTTCGGGTCTTTTCAGTGGCGGCGTAGTCTGCGGCCACAACGGTCTGCGGTCCTTTGGCCGCAGCTCCCACTATCGCTAAGCCTAACCCCGCGGTTCCGCTCTCCAAGACGAACGCCGCCCTCAATACGAACATCGTTTCGGTCAAGCTGGCGTTGTAAAGGCCCCACTCAGGGGAAGCCACTGGCATGGCCACGACTGGAGCCTTGGCCGTGCCGCCGCTCATGTCGATCGTGAATATCTTGCCCGCTGCGGCCAGCTGTGCCAAAGGCGGCAGCAATTGGCTGACAAGTTGTGCGCTAAGCGGGTCGAGCGCAATCTGCGATTGCTGACCTTCGGGAACCCGAAGGATACCCACTCTGCCTAGAACCTGTTGCTGAGTCATCATGTACTCCTGAATTCAGAGTTAAATCACCGGGTCGAGCTTGCCGTTCTTGTCAACGACTCGGCTTGCGTAAACCTCAAACGAGTACCCAGAGGGGAAATCGTTAATCGTGGTGATCGCGGCCACGTCAGCCGCCAGATTGCAATGGTTGATCGTGCCGGTCGCTCCTGACGCGCCCAGGATGAACGACAGGAGATTCGACGAGTATCCGGTCATCAGCCCATTGACCTTGTTCACGTACAACTGCCGCACGCTGGTGTCTGCGGAGATTACAGTGGAGGTCGCATCGTCGTTAAGGTCGAGGAAGAAGCGGCAGTTTTCAATCTCAAAGTCCTGCGGCCCTACCAGCTGAATCCATAGCTGCGCCGCTGCCGCTGCGTTCGCCTGACGGTGGTTACAGTTAATCACTCGACCGCGATCACAAGCATTTGTGGTCAGCAAGAACTGAATCGTCTCCAGCGCCGCTCCTGGGTCGAGGTAATCCACTCCATCCAGGGTGAAATCGGGAGCGGAGGTGTCGAACATCTTTACCAATTCGTTGACTGAAGATGTGACGACGATATTCTTGATCCTCACGCTGGCCGCGGTGATAGTCCAGGTGCTTCCCGTTGCCGAGAATGTCACCTTGGGCCTTGCGGCGCCATGTCCAAGTCCGATGATCGAGATCCCAGCCACGTCACAGGCAATGCCCGCTGCGGCAGAGATAGTTTCCGTATGACCGGGCATCGCGAAGATCGCGTCGCCCTGGTTGGCCGTACACTGCCCTATGGCAAAGTCGATCGTGGCGAACGGAGCGTCGGGGTGTTGCCCAAAACCGGCTGTGTCGGTCCCGCCCGTCATCACGAAGAACACGTTGCCTGTGAAGACGCTGGTGTCCTGGATGACGGCGGCTATGGCTCCTCGCTGCTTCGCGAAACTTAAGGGGCTGCGTTGCGCCACGAGTGTCGGCAGTGCCATTATCTACTCCTTAGCTTTTCGGGATGGTTCCCTTGTTGCTATTTCATTCTTACGGGACGTCTGACCTGCTTATCCACGGGCGGCCTGCTGATGGCCTTTGCCTTACGGTCATCCCCCGTATGGATGCACCTTCTAGTGCTGACCAGAGCGCAATAGGCCGAGCCGCAGCTCACACAAGGTTCCATGTCATTGTATGTTCGCGCTTCCATCTAGTTAACGATGGCCGAGAGCATGTCCTCGGGTGCGTTCGCTTCTCTGGGGTCGCCCAGGATGTACGCCATCCAGCCGGGCTGTGCGTTGCCCCCTACGTCGGCGACCGTGATTCGCAGACAGTCGAACGCGTTATCTACGTCCAGATCGTCGGCCTTGAACTCGATCGCATATATCAATGCTTGCTCCGCCGAATCGGTATTGACAAAGGTGTTCGACGCGGCCTGGGTCGTCTTCGTCCACTGTCCAACGGCCGCAAGGCTGGTCGCCGCCTGTTTCCGGTAGATGGTCGTGAAGTCCAAGTCCTTGACGCTGCCGCCTGACACGTCTTTTGCCTGCTGCAGGGTCAACGTGGGGTCTTGGGTGTCCGTGCCCAAGCCGGAGACGAACAGCACAACGCAACGGTTATAGTTCTTGAGACTGACCCAGTCGCCGGTGTTGTTCCCATCGTTCAGCAGAACAGCGGGCACGCCCTCAACGATCTGCAATTGCTCGAGAAGCATCTTAGTGCTCATAGGTAAATCTCCTTTTTATGCCTCGACTACGTGCGGTCGGCGAGGGCTACGAATGCGCTGATGGTCGTTGTACCATTGCGAGGCGTCAACGCCGACACGAGCCATGCCTTGCCGTCAACTCGCTGGATGAACCGCCACACGGTCTGATCGTTGATGAACTTCACGTGGGGACTTGCCGCTACGCTCAAGGCCTGACGGTCTCCGATCATGTAGTAGGAGAAGTCGGCGAAGTATATGTCTCCCAACGTGCCCAAGGTCTGGGCCTTCTCAGTGAAGATCACCGGGCGACCGTAGATGATGAAGGCCGGGGCGTTTTGAATGTTCATCACCATGACAGGTGCGCCGCCGGTCCCCACAGCCCTGGATAGGGCTAGGAGTTGCGGGATGATATCGTAATGCGCTACCCAGACGGCGCTCCCTCTGGACTGGGGCAGCATCCGCATGTACATCTTGTCCAGGTTCTCGGTGACAATCGTGGCAGCCGCCTGGCCCGTCTCTTTCGCCACGCTTATAAGGGCATCGGCGTTCAAGATGCCTTCCGGCTGCCCCGCGCCCGTGCCGTCGAAGAAAGCTATGTCCTCAAAGTAGGCGAGAGCTGTGGAGAACATCTCCATCAGCAAGGCCTCAAGGGCTATCGCGCTATCCGCCAGCAGCTCGTTGGACGCCAACGTGTAGCCTGTTAGCTTATGAGCCGTCCACCGGGCTTGCGCGAACGCCGGCTCCGATGAGTCCGCGGATAGGTCAGCCGATTCGGGATTCCAGAAGGCTTGCACTCCCCCGTAAATGCTGGATGCGTGGGTCGTGTCCTTAATGACGGGGAACAGCATGCTCTCCCTGGGCATCGGGATAACCCGCGCCCTGGGCCGAATGATCGCCTCTTCAATGGCGAGACGGAGCATCTCGGACCGGAACTCCTCTGGTACGAGGAAGCCGCCCTGAGCGCCAGAATCCTCAGTGAGTACCTTCAAGCGCGCATCGTCGACACCTCTGTTGTTGTCGAAAACGGTAGAGAGGAACTTGCCGAAGAACTCGTATTGCCCATCCAGCGACGCCCCGGCGGCGCGTTTACTGTAGAGCCCCTTCTGTGCCCTTATGGGGCCATACCCCTCTTTACGCCACGGGTCGTAGTCTTCTCGAACGTGCTCCCCGGGCGCGACCTCCTTGGTAGGAGCATCGAGCGCCGGGTCGCTCATCGGCAGACGCTTGGGCGGGTTCTCCTTGGCCTGAGCCTTCAGCACTTCTGAAAGCTGTTCCTTGACTGCGGCGCCCAGCTTTTCCTCCACCTGGGCCGTGATGTGAGCATCCAACTTTGCCGGGTCGTTCAGAAGCTCGTTTAGTTGCTCTTCTGTCTTTAGTTCAGGCATTCGGCATAACCTCCGCTATGGCTTCTTTAATGCTCGCCGCCACGATAGCCTTGGCGTCGAAGACGGGGGGCATTTTCGTCACCGGCGCTTCGAGCCCCTTGACCTCAAGGAGCCATTCAAATGCGCCCCATACTTCACCTTTGAGCTCAAGGAAATAAGGTTTCAATTCATCGCGAATCAGCTCGCGGAACCGCTCTTCATCTAGGGCCTTGGGGTCGAGTTCGACTTCGCCCAGCATCTCCTCGAGGATGCCCGCGATCACCGGGTGCTGGTCGAAGCCCTTCATGCGCTGCAGGCCGTCAGGGTTGGACGGAATAGTGATGTGGGACGTCTCCAGCATTTCCTGGCCGTTGAACTCCAACGGACCAAACATATCCTTCGACTCTCCCAGGGGAGTCGCCTTCTCCATGTCGGGAATGAAGCCCACGCTGTACGCAGCCATGCCCTTCTCGGCCAGCTTGAAACCCCAGTCGGCATCGTCGTTGCCTTCATTGATGTAGTACCGAGCGATACCTTCGACCGTCTTCCGGCCCTTCATGACCTCCATCTTTTCCCATTCGCCGATCTGAGACTGAATGGAGCGGTAGTTGTGGTCGGCCAAGAGGACGGGGTGCTTCATGAAGTTGGTGAAGTCCCAGCCCGCGACGCGGATGATATCGCCGTCGCGATCACGGGTTTCGGATGAGACGGTGGCGGAGACCAGACCCTTCTTGGCGTCCAGTACCTTCGTCTCTGCCCGTATGAGCTTATGTCTGAGCATCTAAAAAAACAAAAAACCCGTTCCCGACGCTCCGGTGAACGTCGAAAAACGGGTTGAACCTCTCGGAATTGGCGGCCCTGGGCTTAGCCTCTCACCGCCTGTTATTTAGTTGTGGGAAACCGCTGGTTCTATACGCAGCGGTTTCTACGTGAGCAATCTAGCACAGGGGTTCGGTTGTTGTCAAATAGCCAATGGCACATTGAGAGTGAGTAAGCGGGTGTGTTTCACGCCAATTAGGAATCAAGCATGCTAGTCTGCGGCGACCCCGTTCAAGACAGGCTTGCGGCCATCGTGTTCAATGACCAGATGGGAGGCGGTTTCTGTGAAGCTGCCAGCAATGATCATCTTCTTCTCTTCCACGTCCGCCTTGTAGCCCCGCATTTTGCAAGCAATGTCAATGACTTGCGGGAGCCATGACTTAAGCTGAAGGTCCCAATCGCTTTCGAATCGTTTGCTCTCTATAAGGCCCGCAAACGCGTCGGACACCTGATTAATGAATTCCCGTTCGTCTTCCGCCGTAGTCACAATGGCCATGTTGTCGCCGTCTTTATAAAACCGTGTCGAACTCATTCCTCGCTCCTTGCATTGTAAATGATTGTTCCTAGCACAATTCTCACAGCCGAATATCAGCACTGTTTCGTCCGTATCCAGTGGATGGCCTACCATCAGTTGTCGATTACAGGTGAAACAAAGGACTTTAGGCTCGTCACGAGGCAGTATAATTTGAGACTCAAGGCATTCGGGACACATTAGTGTTGCGTCGTCATCAGGCTGTCCAAAACGATCGCCACACCCCTCACAAACGACACAGTCGTTGGGACATTCGTCACAGCAGCCCTCTTCTACGCATCCGTTCTCCAGAACGCCATCGCATCCAGTGCAATACCGAAGACGGATTTCCGCTTCCGGTCGATAGACGATAGCTTCATCATTCAACGGTAAACCTCTCATCGCACCGCTTACAGTAGACCTCAGCCGAGCCCTTCAGGTTGTTGATGGGCAGACGTCGTAGGCACTTCGGGCAGTCGACGCGCTCCGTCACAATGCCATCCTCTTCGTCCCGCGCCGTCCTGTACCGCACGTTGCACTGGCACTGGATGTGGAACGGGATCGTGTCGTGGCCGCTCAGGAACACCTGGCCGATCGAGATCCAGCCCTGGGCCTCGTTCGTCAGGCACAGTTGATCAACTCGCGGATCGCCGCTTCCCTGGGTAGTACACCGCTTTTCGTCCCGGCCCTGGGAGATCGCGGCGCCCTTCTGCCCCTGGCCCAGCGCCGTCGCCGTCTCAGTCCGGGATATCCGCTCGGCGCGTAATTTGCTGAACTGGAAGTCGTCGCGAAGGCTCTTCTGGAGGGTCTGAAGCGAGTCGCCGTTGGAGATCGAGTCCGTCACCAGCTGGTTCACGCGCTCCCTGGTCTGGGCCACGATGTTGATGTCGCCGTCCAGCCTGAGCAGTAGAGCGCCCCGCTGCGTCGCCCATTCGCTAGCCAAACGTTGGACGATGACCTCAGGGATGTCCGGCCCCACAGCCACCATCGCCTCGATATAGACCTCCGTCAGCTCGTCGATCACCTCGTCGCTGTGCCTGGTCCACCAGTCCCAATCGTAGCCCGCCAGGTCCGACGGCTCGATCTTGCCGATCGTCTTGAACTGCTCCATGAACTCGGCGATGGCGTTGGCCTCGTCTCTCAATCGCTTGGTCCAGGCCCGCTCCATTCGAGACTCTTCGCGGTTCACGTCGTCGGGATATAGGGGATTCCCATCTTTCTGCACAGGCTGGGATAACGCTTTTCGGACTACGCCGTCGGAATCCGCCACCAATTGGAAGGGTTGGCCGCCACTGGGTATGAAGAAGTCATCCTCACCGGTTATGGTAGGTTCTCCCATCTCTAACCGCGCTTCGTTTCGAGTTATCAGCCCAGCCCGGTACGATCTCTCAGCACGTTGATTCTCGGATCGACCAAAGGCCAAGGCCTGCCTATCGTCTTCTTCATCCGGGACGGCCCCCACATTGAGAAGTGCCCTGGACTCGTTGAGGGAGAGCACACCTGATCTGTAACCCTCAGTCGCCTCCATGCGGTTTTGGTCCCTGTTAGCGGGCACCGGGTCCTTGAAATCGAGCATCAATGTTGGGTCAACCACCTTGACCAGGTGCTCGTTGATGGCGGCCCTGATACGCCCTAGAAGAGGCTTTACTGTCCAGCGAGCGAAGACTACCTCAGCAGCCTCGGCGTTGGCGCGGTTGACGTTCTCGGAGACGCCCATCATGGCTCCGTGTACGCCGTAGGCACCAAAGATGATGTCTCTGTTCATCCTCCGGAGATCGGTGAACTGCATCTCACGCTGAGTGATCTTGCGTTCCTTCCAGTGCGCCTTCTCCAGGATGGCGACCCGGTGCGCGTTCTGGACGCCTTGGTGCTGGGTCCGCCACCGAGTTTGCAACGTCTCAAACTCCGGGTCAGACATCGTTTCGTCGGTCTCGATGATGCCGCCCGGGATGGCCGAGTTGCGGAAGAAGTTCGCGGTCCACAGCGACGCCGCCTTCTCGCTGCCCAGGTCGAATTGGATGGAGCCTATCGGGCCGATGCCTCGGTACGGGTCAAGTGGAGACGGCCGCCGGATAAAGATGACATCGTCGATGTCCAGGAATATCTTCTCGTTTCCGATCTGGTAGATGTAGCCAGAGATGTAGTCCGTCGGATGTGGAATGGGCCTCATACGGTCGGGCCGCACCGGCCATATCTCAACGGGGATCTGAAAGCTAGGATTCCGAACGACGACCCACCACATCTCACCGACAAGGGAGAAGTGATTCACCGACACCTCCAGGAACTCGTCCTGGGTGTAGAACGGGTTGGGCATATCCCACAGGTCGAGGAGAATATGGGACTCGACCTCGGTCCGATCTTCGCTGCCCTGCTTGCGGTACAGCTGCCAATCGGAGCCCGCCACGGCCGTCGATATGCGGTCGATGACCGCGAAGAGCCAGCCGGAGCTGGTCATGGCGCCCAGCTGATCCGTGCGAGAGGTGCTCTCGACCATGCCGCCGAATCCGCCTAGGCCCAGTCCTGAGGACAATGTCACCGGCGGGCGATCGGTATTGTGGCCCTTGACGTTAGCTATCGCTTGCGTTAGCAGGCCCATATGCCTCTCCTATGACAAGGCTTATAACCATGAGTCCGAACACGATGAAGGCGATCCGCGGCTCGTATAGCCAGATCCCATATAGCAGAGACCCGGCGCCGAGCAACGCAGCGGAGAGCCAGAGTACGATCTTCTTAGTCAATGAACCGCACCCGTGACGAACCAGATGAAACCATGAGCTCAGTCAGCGCCCACACAAGAGCATCTAGCCGGTCCGGCGACTTGTCTCGACCCTGGGGCTCCCACGTACAGAGCTGGTCCTCGAGCTCGGCGAACATTCCGACGTGGTGAATCCTCCCCTGCTCGTACAGGGCCGCTACCGGCTCCGCCCTGGCCGCCTTGCCTCTACTTGCGTGTACCGCCTTGTAGGACAGCGCCCGGTCGGCGTGAACGGTACGCAACGTGAACTCGATCATCTCGCCGCCGTTGTTGGTCTCGCCGATTATCCTGTCGGCCTGGTGGTAGTCGAAGAGGTCCACGGCCTTTTGCGCCCAGCCTTTCGGCGAATAACGTCCGGATCCGTCGTCGAGGACGTACCCATGAGCATCGGCGCCGCTACCTGAGACACCAGCCACGACGATGCCGGTCTCGTCGCTCTGCTCTGTGGACGTGACCGCGGGGTCGATAGCGACTACGACTCTAGTTAGGGCAGGGGCCTTGGCAATGCGCCCTTCGTCCAGCCATTGCCGCTGCCACAGCGCGCCTTCAGCCTCCTCCAGGATCTCCGCGTGGATCTCCTGCCTCCCGGTGCGGGTGCCTTCGTAACGCCGGACAATCTGACGGTAGAACGCAGGGGCGAGGTTATCGCGATTCTCGTATGTGGATCCGGACGTCACTGCGCAGGACTCGTCGGCCATGAGGTCGCGGATAAGTCGGATAGGCCTGGGTGTGGTCGTGACAACGCACCTCGGGTCGTCTCCAAGGCGAAGGGCGAACTGCAGGTTGTCCCAGGTCTCCTGAGGGTACTTCCAGGCCCCGAGTTCGTCACACCACGCCGAGTCGAACTGTGGCCCTCGTAGATGGTCAGGTTCGTAAGACGAGAACGCCAACGCATAGGCCCCGTTGGGCCACGTGAGCTTTCGCTTTGACGGCTCGTACAGGGGCATGTCCCATGGTGGAGACAGCTTCAGGATGCCCGACTCGCCCTCGATCATCACGTCCCTCACGTCGGCAGGGGTGACAGCAACGAACGCGAAATAGCCGTGCCCCTTCTGGTAGCGATCACGAATCCACTCGCCTCCCGTGCGGGTCTTGCCGAAGCCGCGCCCTGCCTTGAGCATCCACGTAGACCAGTCCGTGTCGGGCGGGAGCTGGTTCTCCCTCGCCCAGAATGACCAGTCGTAGAGGATCTGCTTGGCCTGGTCGTCAGTCAGACTCGCCAGTATCTCCGTCCGCTCCTCTACGGGCCGCGATACGAGCGAGTTGAGTAGCGAGCTCATCCTTGGCGCTTACCTCCACTTCAACGGGTCCGCCGCTGGGGCCGGTGATTTCGGTACGTCGGACATCAAGGAATTTCGGATGGTGAGCCTTGAGGAGAAGTTCAAGCATCCTATCGGAATACTTGGTGACGGTGCTCATCTCTTGGCCCTGGTAGAAAACGGGCTCTTCCCAGCCAGTGACCCCGCGTCGGCGGGCTTCGGCTTCAAGAGCGTCCGCGGCGATGGCTTCTGCTTCATCCCAGGCATTGGCGAAGTCTTCGTCTTCTTCACGAAGCTCATATGCGCGGGATCTGGACTTTGAAACAGCTCGGGCGGCCTCGCTGACATTACCGGTCTCAGCGAGGCTCTCGACGAAGTCCGCCTTAACGCGTTTTGTCCACCTGTCCGCCTTCATGCCCCCGATACTAGCACATATCTTCTTGATATGCAGCGGTGTTACGGTGAGCAGACTATCTGAGGAAGTGGACAATCGTAGCAGCTGCCAAGAAGGTCAACGCACCTGAGAGCCACAGCGCAGTCTTGCCGGCACTGAGATTCATCCACCAACGGACGATGACTATGAGGTACTGGCCGCTGAAGAGGTAGAGACCGAATCTGAGCCAAGTCATGTCCTCTCCTTACTGATTGGGTGTCCACTGTAATGTCCAGGGTTTAGACGCTCGTAGACAGGGCTAGCGGAAGTGCGTGTCCACCCCTTTGTCCAATAATGTCTGGCATCACGCTAGCTGCGTACATCGCACATCGTGTACTCCTGTGTCTCAGTTACCTGTGGGAGGGCCAGTGCCATAGCTGTGAGGTCAGTTTCAGTTGTGGTCATGACAAAATACCTTCGACTGTTTTAACGAGCTTGGCAACATATTTCAGCGCGATATCAAAGTGCTCCTGGCATAGTGGAACTTTGTCCTTGCCATATTTACAGATATAAGGTTTGTTGCAATGCGCACAAGTCACCCGGTCACCTCCTGCTCTTGTGTTTCCACCCAGTCGTAGACGGCGTGGGCTGCGGCTTCTAGGGGTGTGTCAGCGTACTTGGCCTCAGACCATCCCTTATCTACGTGTAGCTGGCATTCCCACTTATTTAAAACTCCCGAGAAATAGAGATGCGGCCTGTATTTATTTTCCACTAATACTTCCAGCAGCACCCCAAGGTCACGCACGACGGTGTAGCCTAGCTCAGCGCAATCACATGGAGGCCCATAAGTAAGGTGAGTACAGTATTCCGCACGCAACCTCTTGAATCGTGGGTCGAGTACACGGCCTGAGCCTTTGCAAATAATACATGTGTAGTCTCTCACTTCGGGGTCGGGATAATGAAATTTAAGGATGCCAGTTCCCAAGCAAATATGACACTCCACCGTCTTCGCAGCCAACAGGGCTAGGTAGTCTGTCTCAGCCATTGGTATTCTCCTCTACCTGAACTGGGTGGGCACGATACCAATCACCGATACGCCTTTCCAATTCAACCATTGCAACATGTTCTTCCATCTTGGAGGAATCCCAACCTGCGTCGTCTAGAATCCATAATGCCTCCAAAGCTCCTAATCCACCTCTACGAGCTAGTTCCTCTAGAGATTGAGAGTGGTTCTTGTGTGCTCGGGCTTCATAAGGACTTATCATTGCCCAAGGAATTGTAGGCTCACGGGATAAATACCTCTTAAAGCGAATCGACATTAGCACGGGCATAACGTCTCTCATTCGGTACTCTCCTTGACCTGAATCTTGCCGTCTACGCAGCCTGGGGTTGTGCACAGCGAACAATGTTTGAGTTCGTAATGTCCATCGCCAAAGTCAATCCCCACATGACCACCGTGCAGGGAGTTGAAGTGCCATTCACAATTTACGCATGGACTATCTTCGCACGGGCACACCGTCTCTGTGGTGGGCTGCTGGGCCCGGCGGAATTGATGTTGCTCGTAGCCATCGCCATATGCGGGAGGAACACTCTTGCCAAAGTGGTCAACGTTCGATTCGTAATCTTGACCGCATTCACAAACTCCACCAAGCGGATGATATGCCGAACAGTCGCACTCGATTTTGAAACAGTTCTTTGGCTCCTCTGCTAATGGTGTGGTGGCGAGTCGGAGAATGGTTTTGAACTTCCCTATCATTCTGCTCATCCAAACCGTTGGCTCTTTTGCATGAACGTCGTTCAAAACCTCAATCGCTACCTCCAACGCCTCCCTCAGCGTCTTCACTGCTGATGGTGTGGTGGCGAGGGCGGCTTTGAGTATCGTGTGAGTGTTGGCGTGTCCAGGCTCGGCTTCTGGGAGTTCACGCATCGCTAACTCAATTCCCGTCCTCAGCGTATTCACTTGCTGCTGGGCGGCATCAAGGTTTCGAGCATCTTCCGAACGTAGGTCATCTACGGTTTCGTGACAGGCGTCATGCTGGACCTTCGACTCAGCCAGCTCCTCAGTCAGGCGGGTTCGGTCAGCCACAAGTTGCTCGTACACAGGACTTTGCAGCCCCTCGGCCAGCTTCAGCACATCTAGTTCTTCGGACTGCGCGGTGTGCTCTGCCATGACCTCTGTAAGTGCCTCCTGGGAAGACTCATAGCGCATCTTCCAGCTATCACGCTCCTTCTCCAGGCGTTGTACCTGGGTGGCGAGGTCGCAATGAGGGCAATCGCCTTTGTATGTATCTTTGTCCCATTCGAGGGCACACGTACCGCACCTCCACATAGAGAAAGGAGATGCGTATTCAGTCGTCTTTCCTTCGCTCATGATTGAGTTACTCCTTGGGCTGCCTTCCAGAGGTCTAGGGCGGGTTGGTCGGCGACGTGTTCGATTCCTTGAACGGCAATCTTTCTCACCTTCGTGATGTTGTCGAAGATCATTGGACGCGATCCGCCTTCTGCATCGCTATCGTCAGTCAACGCCATGACCGCGAACGTCTCTGCCTCCATCTCAGCCTGTTCTTGCGTCGGCAAATCAACTCGGATCGTGACGTTTACTTCGACGTCGTACATTTCACCCTCTCCACTTCTGCTACGTTAGGCAGCAGTCTACGGCCTATCCACTCGGCTACCTGGGGCACTACGGCGTTTCCGAGTCCTCTAAGTCTGTCCACTCTAGCGGGAACCCCATTAGCCACTCGATCCACGTCGGGTTCAACATCCCAGTTATTGGAATCCCCGCTGCCTCTGCGAACCGCCGCTTGAAGTCCCCCGACATGGCCCCGTGTCCTGCCGGACTCGTTGACCCTGCTAGGGGTGTCGGCCACCTGCCCTTCATCTGCGCGTAGGTAATTCCCTGAGCCTTCCGAGCCGTTCCGGAGTACCTCGAAAGCTCGACGCTCGCCATGTCCATTCTGTTCTTTACCGGAGTAGGCCACGATGAAGAGTCGGTAACGTAGGTGTGGGGCACCAACGGCGGCTGCTGGGATACAGTTCCACTCCGCATCGTACCCGCTCTCGGCCAAGTCCCCGAGTATGGTTCCAAAGTATCTGTGAGTAAGGAGAGCTGGTACGTTCTCCAACAAGACGAGTTTGGGTCCCACTCCGCGAATGACTCGGATGGTGTCGGGCCACATGTTGCGATCGTCGCTCTCCCCGTCGCCGCGTCCAACAACGGACCACGGCTGACAGGGGAATCCTCCACAGATGAGGTCAACTCGTTCAAGTCCAGCAGGGTCAACTGCTTGGATGTCTCCGTATCTTCTGACATCAGGCCAATGCTTCTCCAATACTCGGGTGCAGTAATCGTTATTCTCGATTTGCCATTTGACTTCCCAGCCGGCACGCTCCAAGCCTAAATCCATCCCGCCTATTCCACTAAAGAGGCTCCCGACAGTAGGCATACGTTAGGCTCCGTACTCATGTTCCAGGCAGAGCTTGACCTGTCGATACGAGGCTTTGAACGTCGGGTCCTTGTGCCCCCACTTCCTT
>SDBT01001645.1_pt1 | contig 39714 bp, 33 predicted proteins | sample 2277101 | NCBI WGS metagenome assembly SDBT01 (sample SAMN10404973, study PRJNA504765) | marine sediment metagenome | isolation source: marine sediment core GS10_PC15, 103 cmbsf | place: Arctic Ocean: Southern Knipovich Ridge | collected 2010 | reverse complement strand
GGGTATTCTTTTCAAATATGAAGGGGATAAAGAGTTATCATCCCGAATTAACCTTGTCGAGAAAAAAGGAAGAGAAGCTAAGGGAGTGATAAATATTGGCTTTATCGGGGCAGGAAGTTTTGCCCAAGGTTATTTATTACCTAATTTTAAAAAAATTCCTGGAATCAATTTCAAGGGAGTAGCTACAGCTACTGGTATCAGTTCACAGAATGTTGCCAGAAAGTTTCATTTTCAATACTGTACTTCTGACTCCAGTGACATCTTGGATGATCCGGAAATAGATTGCGTAGTGATTGCTACTAGACATAATCTTCATGCAAAACTGACTGTTGAGGCGTTAAGAAAAAACAAAGTTGTTTTTGTGGAAAAGCCTTTAGCTTTGTCAGAAGAAGAACTTAAAGAGATTATCGAGGCCTGGACTGAGACCCAAGGCAGGCTTATGGTCGGATTTAACAGACGATTTTCTCCTTTTAGTCAAAGAGCAAAAGAATTCTTTGGAAATAGAACAGGTCCTTTGGTTATTAACTATCGGGTAAATGCGGGACCTCTTCCTGCGGACCATTGGCTTCATGATCCCCGGGAAGGTGGTGGTAGGATTGTCGGTGAAGTCTGTCATTTTGTTGATTTGATTCAGTATCTAGCAGGTTCAGATCTGATTAGCGTATATGCGGAGACGGCTGGCCGTTATAATGAAAATATCCCTCCCGAGGATAATGTCCATATCATTGTCAAACTTAGCGACGGCTCCATTGGGAACATTTCATACTCAGCAATTGGAGATTTATCTTTCCCTCGAGAGAGATTTGAGATATTTGGCGAAGAATCTGTGGCTGTGGTTGACAACTTCAAAAAGGCAGTCTTTGTCCGTAAAGGAAAGAAGAGCAAAATGAAGAAAATAGGGCAAGACATGGGACACAAGGATGAAGTAATAGCTTTTACTGAGGCAGTTAAAGCTGGTGGTAAAATGCCTATAGATTTTAGAGAGATCGTTTTAACAACATTGGCAACTTCTAAGATTGTTGAGTCTATTAGAAAAAGAGAGCCGATTATGATTAGTTTGTCTGGCATACTGTGGAGTGAGGCCCTATAAGAACTTAGTGATCATTTCCATACTCATCTTTTCTCTATATATAAACTATTTATATCCAATACGTATATCTACATTATTGTAAACACCCTGCTTATTTTACCATTAATCTCGTATTCATATACTTTGTGTAGTGATGTTACATCACTAAAATCTTTATTCTTTAACCGGGATTCCTCGGATATCAAAAGATGGGTAAATTTATAGTACTTTAACAAACGAACTGCGTCGGTAGGATTTTTCTCCAACATATCCTCAAAATCAAGGCCTTCCAGAGGATCATCGCCATCTAGATAGTTATGACCAAGCTCCCTGTAATTCAGACATTTACGTTCAGATATTCCTGAGATATTCCATAGATACGCATCATTCGAGCCAATATTAGCTATGAAAGTAGTATTCTCATCGGTCTGCTCTCTTATCCATTGGGCAGTCTGTAAATCGGCTTTTCCGATAAGTTGGGCAGGAACCTCCGGCCTGATTCCTGACTCGTAAATTAAAAACAAAATGAACACTATCATGGCTATTTTGTGGCTGCTTAGGAATTTAAATGATTTAAGATTTCTACTGGAGATAATTTTATATGCGGTATACATAAAAAGGATAGGCAACACAATGTTGAAAGCGACAACTATCTGAGAAAAAACCGATCCAAAACGAAAAAAAGAAGTGTAGGTGCCAGTTGCTCCGAAATAAGTAGGAACAGAAAAGAATGTCTTTGTATACCATCCGGGCTTTAATACCTCCCATAATAACCATTGGTCGAAATAAAGAAGAAACATCATAAAATAGGCAAAGCAAAAAATCATTATTGTGTTCTTCGTTCTTATGAAGAACGGTATGCCTATAATAATGACCGCAATCAGTAGATACCCGTGGCGAAATATCATATTTTCAAAGAATTCCATCAGAGACAAATTGGCTGGCCAAAATAGTCTACTTCCTCCTTTAGCGAATAGAATATACGGTAATGCAAGAACAAATACTAGTAACATAGGCGTAATATATGTCAAAACTGTTCGGAGAGTTTCTTTGGGATTACGTTTTAATAATATAAAAGGTAGGGAAAACAAAAGACCCCCAAAGGTATATATCGTCAATGTTATATGAACGATGAATGATACAAAAAACGATAAAGTGGCGAAAATAAGATAATGCTTATCTTTATTACTTAAATAGGAAAACAACGCAAACAGGGCAAAAGCGACCAAAGCCCATTCTAAAACTTCAGGCATGTCACCATTGGTGACTGCCTTAGAGCTCATTCTCATTGCCAGAGCTAAGATTCCCGCGCTAAAAGCCCAGCCTTTACCTTTGAAAACCATTCGAGAAATATAATACACACCGATTCCCAAGAACGGGAAAAACAACATTGCTAAAATTAATTGGGTTCGGGGCACGGAAGAGCCTAGCAGCCTCGATATAAAACTCACCATCACTATCCACCCCGGAGGTATTCCAGAATAGACCGCAGAAGGAAAAGCATAAATATTGAAAAGAGGGTATGTCCCCTCTATTTTGAGCAAAGAAGCGAGAGTAGAGTAACTCATATGATCAAAAGAACGAGGGATATCCAGATACCCCAAATGCCCAATTATAATAAATAATCCAATTAAAAATATAATAGCCGGGTAATAAAGGTCTTTCTTACTTTTAAACTGTCGTATGCTCAGAGTCTTGTAACAATTCTTATCGAGCAGCAACCGCACCATAACTATCAAGAATGATACGCTTAACGCTATCAGCAAGAATGTATAAAAGGTGTATTTTACCTTTAAGAATAATAGAAAAACCAAAATGCAAGCGAGATTAATAAAACCCAAGAGAGGCAGGAATATCGCAGGTATTTTCTTGGAATAAACTGGTATGCCCAAAAGCGAAAAGACTATGAGTAAAAAAAATATACCCACCAGTGATAAGTAAAAATTACGATTAAGAATATTCTTAAAAAATGCAGTTATTTGAGACGGGAAATATCTAAGAAAAGAGAGGTCCTTAAAAAAACTATACTTTAAACTGCCACTTCTTAGCTTTCCTTCTGAAACCATTTCCTTATAATAGGCATAGGTAGAAGTATAAGTTCCGATTACCGACTGTTTAAAATTAACCCATCCTGGTTTATACACATACTGGTAAGAACAGAACAATACCAGTAAAATGACAAAAACCAAACTTATAGTTAAAATTATTCTATTCCTGGATAAATTACGGTATCTCATTACTCTCCCCGACAACCTGCAAAAAGGTATGGCAAAATAAGGAAGCTTTAAGATGACAGTAAAGTTAAGAACATCTCAATAGGTAGGTGACAAATTCTAACCTTGTTAATTTCTTTAGTAGCGTTAGCTCATTAAACATTTCTAGGCCAGCGTAGTTTGATCTTTATGACGATCCTATTCAACTACACACTGCTCCTATTGTATATACGAAAGGAATTTTAGTCAATTGGCACCCTAATCTGCAATACTTTTCACCCGATGGTTAAAAGTGACATAAATGGCTAAGTAACTATGTATTTTCCTTCCAAGAGCTATTGCTAAGTTACAGAGAATTTGTTACACTATCTTTAAAATAAAACCCTTAGGTAACCATTTGACTTTACAGCTACTTCTTAACTCCTCGCATTATGGATACCACATGAGTTATATATGTCTTGACCGCAACGCTGGAATGTTAGCTATGAAAATGATTGCAGATCTAATTGATAGAGGTTCGCGATAGCTGGCAAGGACATGGTTTCCAGTTTTGGAAGAATTGTCGTTATGGGTTTAAATTGCTTAAGGAAATCATGACTTAGAGAGAGGATTTATTTGGCCCATGGTAGGATTGAAGTCTAGGAGAGTAAAGCCAGGTGATGAATCTGGCTCCAGGTTGGCTACCATCCTGAGCGTTTTTACGAATAGAAAGTTATTAATATTATGGAGATTATTGATAAGCGGAGTTCTGGTGTATATCCTGGTGACCAGAATAGATATAGCCAAGCTTCTTGCTTCCTTTAAGGATATGAGGTTTTCGCTGGTTTTTGGAGCCATTGGCTTAATCTATCTTAGTAACTTGATTTTAGCTTATAAGTGGAGAGTAATTCTACGGTTTTTTAATATTACCACAGGATATTTAAGGTTGGTAAAATTCTATGTTATCGGGAGTTTTTTCAGATATTTTCTGCCGGGTGGATTTGGTAGTGATTTGGTGCGTGGATACAGCATGTTTAAGAATAAACAAAAGAAAACTTCGGTAATCGCCTCCCTCGTTATTGAAAGAATAACCAGTTTCACTGCAGGGCTAATTCTCGCTGGTGCTGTCTGGGCGTTACTTTTTTTCTTGATTCGTTCAACTGTAGGAGGATTTGAGCTTTTGACAATTGGACTAGCTTTCCTGGCGGCTATTGCTTTAGGTTATTATTTTAGGAATTCACTTACTTCTTGGTTTTTGAGAAGAATACTCAAAATCCGCAGACTAAGAAAACCAGTTCAAGAAATGATTGAAGAGATATTGTCTCTCCTGAAGGTCCGCAAGAAACTGATTCTCCTGCTCACCATCAGTGTGATTCAATACTTTCTAGTCGCTAGCGTGTATTACTTGAGTGGGTTAGCCTTGAGCATTGATGTCGCTTTTCTCTATTACTTGGTTTTTGTTCCTATTATCACTGTCGTGATTAAACTTCCCTTTAGTCTGCACGGCATAGGACTGAGAGAGGGGATGTTTGTTATTTTTTTTGGAGGGGTGGGGCTCTCGCCGGAAAAGGCTGTTTCCATTAGTCTTCTTGTTTTCACTATAGGCGTGCTGTCAAGTTTGATTGGTGGAGTATTGTATATGTTGCCAGGACATCGGACCGCAAAAACTGGTGTTTGAGAACATTATGAAGATCGCAATTTGTGTAAATGGGAGGCCGCACGAAGGCGGTGTGACCACCTTTATCAATAGTGTGGTTGATCCTTTACGTGAGCTGGGACATAGGGTGGATGTGATTACCATTTTTGGTGTATCTAAGTATCGAGAAGTCAGGCCGGATCTCGTCAAAAAGTCGGATGCTTTCTTAAAAGGAAGTAATTTTCGAACATATCTTGCCTACAAGATCAGCGAAGTCATGTTGTTTTTTCACTTATACAGGGGTTATCTTAAACATAGATACGATGTAATTTACGCTATCGATGTTTCAGCAGCAAATCTTGCATTGATTATCAGGAATTTGCATCAGATAAAGGTATTTCTAAGAGTGGGTTCGTCGGTGGTTAAAGACTTACTTTGTCAGGAAAAGATTACCGAGGGAAGCTTTGTAGTTGACTTTTTGAAGAGACAAGAGTCTCAGGCCTATTCTCGTGTAGATGGCGTTATTCCCAACGGAACATGGAGTCGGGATTACGTCTTGTCCATTTGTCCCAAAGCTAAGGTTTTGGGCATAGTTTACAGTCCGGTACCGGAAAAGATATTTGGATGTAAAAGGACACGTAACCTAACTGTACGGCAACGGCTTAATGTTCAAAGTGATGATTCTGTAATTCTTTTCTCTGCGCGTCTGGTGAAAAGAAAAGGCCCTATGGTAGCTTTATATGCCCTAGAGAATTTACTAAAAATTGATGCGAAGTTTAAGCTGATATACATAGGGATAGGTCCGGAGGGGCAGAAGATTATTGGATATGTCAACACCAAAAAATTGAATGCTTGTGTCAGAATGTTAGGCGGTGTTCCTCACAATGAAATAGGAAAATACTATGCAATATCAGATGTGGTGGTAATTCCGTCCGTGACTTATAAAGGCTATGAAGAACCTTTGGCAAGCTCTTGCCTGGAAGGAATAGCGGCAGGCGTTCCCGTGATTGCTTCGGCCATCGGTGGATTAAACGATTTTATTAAGGACAGAGTTAACGGTCTGCTCGTACCACAAAATGATCCACAGGAACTGGCAAGGGCAATCCTTATGGTTAGGAACAATGATAATCTAAGACAAACACTAATTAAGAATGGATTAAAAACAATTCGAAGGAATAATCATCCTGTTAGTGTAGCTAGGGTGTTAGGGAAGTATTTTCTGGATAGGAGTAGGAAATAACATAACATCTAGGTATCTGGAATGCATGACTATGATAAACTGTGGAACAATGGATGGAAAGTCGGAGGGGAAATTAATCCATCATATAAAACAAGAATTAGGATCGTGAAAAAGTTGATAAATAAATATATACAGGGCGGTGATATTCTAGATGTTGGCTGTGGTAAGGGGAAACTTTGGTCGTCGCTTCGGAATAAAGGACGAATGAATATTTTGGGTATTGACATTTGTGAGGAGGCCATCCGACAGGCAAGGGAAAGTGGACTTGTAGCTGCAAAGGCAGATATCACTGTTTTAGAAACTTTGCCTCAGAAAGCATTTGATGGCATTACTTGTATAGAAGTACTGGAACATATTGAGAACGACCAGATTGCTCTGGAGAATATTTCGAAACTTCTAAAAAGAGGTGGGTACTTATTTATCACAGTTCCACACCTAATGAAATACTGGACAAAGAATGATGAATTTTACAGACATCTTAGGAGATACAATAGAGACAAGTTGGTGCAACAACTAACAAAGTGTAATTTTGAAATATTTGAAAACTTCACCTGGGGTGGATTGTTTTACAAATACTATTATTTAATGAAAGGAAATTTGGATCAAGAGAGGATATTTTCTACTAAAGGTATATGGTATAAAAGGACTCTCTCAATTTTTTGTTTCTTCTATTCAGAATTGAGGACCTTGTCTCAGTAAATGACGGAGTAAATTTATTTATAGTAGCCAGGAAGAAATAGACGGATTTTTGGGGATCAAAATGTGCGGTATATGTGGCATTTACAATTTTGATATGCGCAACCTTTGTTAGGCCAGTTGAAGTAGAGAAGATGCTTCGAGTCATTGTTCATCCGGGGCCAGACGAAGAGAGTTCGCATAGTTCTGATGATTCACCGAAAAAATAAGGAAACATTGAAGGATCCAGTATGTCCATACATAACAACGTGCGAAGGAAACTAATATTTCCACTGGCCGAAAGAATATACGGTACGAGGCTTATTCCATACCTCTCTTTTCTTGAAGAATCCCAATGGTGGCCGGAGCAGCGATTAAGGTGCTTTCAACAAAAAAAGCTTCGAATGCTTCTGAAGCATTCCTATGAAAATGTACCGTATTATAAAGAGTTGTTTACTAAACTGCGACTGAAGCCTGAGGAGATACGCACGATCGAAGACTTACCAAAACTTCCTATATTGGAAAAGGAACTTATCAGGGAGAGTTTTGATAATAGCAGAATTGTGGCGCAAGACGTTTCAAAAAAAAAACTTATTTATTCGAATACTAGTGGTTCCACGGGAGAACCTTTGTCGTTTTACAAAGATAAGATATCAGACAGTTGGAATTGGGCCTGTAAGTTCAGGGGATTTGAATGGGCAGGATATAGATTGGGTGACAGGAACGTCAGAATTGTGGGGAATCCCGAGATAATTGGGAAAAGCGGTAGGTTGTTAGAAAAAATCAAAAGAAGTCTATTCAATATGCTCTTTATATCGGCATTTGAAATTGAGGAGGAGAACATAGATAAATTCGCTACCATGATCAATAAATTTAAGCCGGTTATGATAAGAGGTTATTCCTCTTCGATTTATGTTTTGGCGGACTATCTAGGTGAGAAACACTTGAATATACACAGGCCAAGATGTGTTGTCATTACTGGTGAGAAATGTTTTGATTGGCAAAGAAGAGTGGTGGAGCATCAATTCGGTTGTGGAGTATTTAATGATTACGGCAGCCAAGAAATAGATTCGATAGCCCATGAATGTGACGAGCATATTGGACTGCATGTATCTATGGAAAATGTCGTTGTGGAATTCGTGGATGAAAACGGGCAAGTCATTAGAGATGGCAGAATAGGCGACATAGTTATTACAGGTCTGAATAGCTTTTCAATGCCGTTTATTCGGTACAGATTAGGAGATCGGGGGAGATACTTGAACATCAAATGTCCATGTGGCCGAGCATCATGCCTGATAGACCACATCGAAGGAAGAATTCCGGATGTGATTTTTACACCAAGTGGGAAGCATTTAAGCGTTCATTTTTTTACTACTTTATTTAGGGACCTTACACCGGTCAAGCAATTTCAAATTCGTCAAGAATCAAAAGTCCAACTAGAAACGTTGATAGTTGTGAACCACAATTTTGATACTAAAGATTTGGTCATCATAAACAAAAAAATACAGGAACATATAGGCCTAGATATGGTCAATTCTGTGAGAATTATTGACAACATTCCTTTGGATCTAACTGGGAAAAGGAAATTCATTATTTCAGAAGTCAGGAAATAAGGTTGACTCTTATCATAGGTCTTGGTTCTGTTACGAAAGATTGCTCCTGCATGCCACATTCCTTACGGGGACGGATGTCATTACTTTCCAGGAACTATTTAAGTGGCAAGGAACTTGTTATACTATCTCCAGAATAGAATCTGGCAACCCTTTAACTAAAACAAGTTTCATGCTAGAGGGTGCCGACGAAAAACCATGGAGAGCCAGAGATTGCAGATCAGTATAATCATACCTGTCTACAATGAAGAAGAGTCCATCGTGTCGCTATTAAAAGAGATGGAAGATGTAATGAATTCTAGCAGATTAAGCTACGAGATTATCGTGGTAAATGATGGCTCTACGGATAGAACCGGAGAACTTTTACGGAAAAGTGAATCGAGTATCAGGATATTTAACCACAAAATCAATAGAGGTTACGGAGCATCACTAAAAACCGGGATATGTAATGCTCAATATGAGATTGTTGTGATAACAGATGCGGATGGGACTTATCCCCATAAAAGAATTCCTGAGTTAGTGAGTCATATGAAAGATTATGATATGGTAGTAGGAGCAAGAACTGGAGTTAGTGTCAAAGTTCCTTTGATTAGGAAACCGGCAAAATGGGTAATCGCCCGATTAGCAAATTATTTAACAGGAGTGAAAATTCCTGATTTAAATTCTGGTTTGAGAGTGATGAAAAAAGCAATAGTGAATGAGTTTGCTCGATTATTGCCGGATCAATTTTCATATACAGGTACCATAACTCTTGCCATGTTAACGAATGGCTACCAGGTGAAATATATACCGGTTGATTATTATGCAAGGATAGGTCAGTCAAAGATTAAGCCGATAAGAGACATGCTCAACTTTATGCAGTTAATAGTAAGAACGGTTATGTATTTCAATCCGTTGAAGATATTTATTCCTTTGAGCTTAGTATTGTTTTTTATGAGTGTAGGAGTTTTCTTATATAGTTACTTTTTTACTCCAAAGGTTATGGATGTGACAACAGTCATACTCTTTGTATCGGCTATCCAGGTGCTGGCTATTGGCATGGTCGCTGATTTAGTTAACAAAAGGATTAAATAATGAAAGTTCTTTTAATAAATCCTCCCTCAGAAAATGAGATAATAGGCAACAACCCACCCTTCATTAAAGAAGAACGAGGATACAATCCACCACTTGGATTGCTATATGTAGCAGCTTATTTAGAAAGATTTACTGAGTATTCTGTAGAAGTTTTAGATACCCAGGTGGAGGAGTTGAGTTATCGAGAAATTAAGGATATAATTAGAGAAAAACAACCTGACGTTGTAGGAATAACAGCAATGACCCTCACCCTAGTAGATGTTGTTAAGACAATTAAACTTATCAAGAACGTAGATAAGAATATTAAGGTTGTTCTTGGAGGTCCTCATGTTTATATTTTTCCCAACGAAACAATTAATTTAGAAGGCGTCGATTATCTTGTTCTGGGGGAGGGTGAAGAAGTATTTAAAGATTTACTCAACCACATGGATGATTACAAGAAATTGAGAAGTATTAAGGGCCTGCTGTTTAAAGAAAACGGAAGAATAGTTAATACGTGTCCTAGACCGCTTATAGAGAATTTGGACGTTCTACCTTTTCCCGCCCGACATTTAGTCCCATATAGAAAGTATAGTTCTCTAGTTCTCAGTAGAACACCAATTACAACCACCTTCACCAGTAGGGGGTGTCCCTATGAATGTACTTTTTGTGCTAGGCCTCATTTGGGAAAGAAGTTCAGAGCTAGGTCAGCTATGAACGTAGTGGACGAAATAGAAGAATGCACAAGAATGGGGATATATGGGTTTTTGGTTTACGATGATACTTTCACGGTGAATAAGGAGCGAGTAATTGAGATTTGTGATGAGTTGAAAAAAAGGAAGCTCGATGTTGAATGGGATATTAGGGCAAGAGTTGATACGGTTGACGAGCAGTTGCTGAAGAGATTGAAAATGGCTGGTTGTCGAGGGATACATTATGGAGTTGAAGCAGGAACTGGAAAAATCCTAAAGGTTTTAAATAAGAAGATTACGATTTCTGGAACAAAAGAGATATTCTCGCTAACCAAAAAAAGCAAGATATCAACCCTGGGATACTTTATGATTGGAAATCCTGGAGAGACAAGAGAGGACATTTTGGAAACTATCAAACTTATGAAAGAGTTGGATCCAGATTATGTCCATATCACTATTCTCACTCCTTTTCCTGCTACGAAGATATATTTCGATGGTTTAAAATCAGGGATTATAGAGAAAGATTACTGGAAGGATTTTTCGCAAAATCCAACACCCGATTTTATTCCACCTCACTGGGGAGAATTTTTTACTAAGGATGAATTAGTTGAACTATTGGTCTTTGCATATAGAAACTTCTATACTAGACCTGGCTACATAATAAAAAACTTAGTCAAGACAAGATCTTTTAATGAGTTGAGGAGGAAAATTAAGGCAGGAGTTAAAGTGCTTAAATTATGATAATAAGTAATCACAGGGATGCAGTCCATTGTAGTGCTCAAGGAGAAATATCTTGCAAGATAAGATTGAATTTTTGGGACTAAAATTCGATGATTTAACTCTGGATGAGGCAGTAAGGAAAATAGAGCAATTCATAAAGGAGAAGAAACCCCATATGGTTTTTACTACAGGTGCTGAACTTATAGTTAGAGCACACTGGGATGAGACACTTAAAGGGATATATTTGAATTCAGATTTACTTACCGTTGACAGCTCAGGCGTCTATTTTGCAGCACGTTTGCTTGGAAAGCCTGTCAGGGAGGCTGTAAGTGCAGCACAGCTTATGTTTAGATTTCTTGAACTTAAGGCCAACGTAGGTTACAGATTTTATTTTCTGGGCTCCAAGGAGGAAATCCTAAAAGAAGCTGTTGAAAACCTTAAAGCTAGATATCCAAATCTTAATGTTGTTGGATGGCATCATGGTTATTTTAACTTCAAAAATGACTCTTTCGTTGTCACCAAAATAGCAGAGGCTAAGCCAGATGTGCTTTTTGTGGCTATGAGCACACCGCTGAAAGAAGAGTTTATAAGCAAAAATCTTGAGAAGATGAATGTTCCGGTATCAATGGGTGTTGGTGGAAGTGTAGATGTTGCCGCTGGGTACTGCAAGTTAGCCCCGAAATGGCTAAGTAAAATGGGGTTGGAATGGCTTTACAGACTAATTCAGGAACCAGGTAGACTCTGGAAAAGATATATGATAACAAATCCGGTGTTTATTTGGCTGGTTCTGGAGGAGTTTTTTAAAGGTTTTTGCAACCAAGCCAGGAAGTTGATATGAAAAGGATCGTACTGGTCAACCCACCGCTTACCCTGGAAGAAAGATACGGGACATTGGCTAAGGGAGGGACATCTCTGCCTCCTCTTGGTTTGACTACACTGGCTGCTGTCATAAGGCAGAATAGTATCCCTGTTGCTATAGTAGATGCCGCTGTATTGAATTTATCCTATAATGATACCGTCAGGGACATACTGAAAGAAGAACCGAATTATGTGGGAATAACAGCCTCTACTGTTTCTGTTCACAACGCAGCAAAAGTGGCACGGATGATAAAAGAAACAAGCTCCAACATTACAACATTGCTGGGTGGACCCCATCTGACAGCTATCCCGGAACAGACAATGAGGATGTTTCCGGAGTTTGATATAGGCGTAATAGGAGAAGGCGAAAGGACAATAATAAGGTTGCTTGAGGCATTGGAGTCAAAAGAACAGCTAAGCAAAGTTGCCGGGATAATTTATAGAAACGGAGAGACAATAGTCAGCACAGGCAGGGTAGAATTCATACAAGATTTAGACACATTACCAATGGACGCCTGGGATCTTCTGCCTAATTTTCCCTTTTCATATAAGTCATCAGTCCATAAACTGGGCCGATGGCCAACTACATCACTGATAACATCCAGGGGTTGTCCTTTCAAATGCCGTTTCTGTGATAATTCAGTTTTTGGCAGAAAGGTAAGAGGATACAGTGCGGGCTATCTTGTAGATATGATTAAGTACCTTCAAAAAAAATATGGTGTTAAAGATGTATTCATAAATGATGATAATTTCGTTATGCTCAGAAGACGGCTGGTTGAATTCTGTGATTTGATCAAAAAGGAAAAACTTGATCTGACCTGGGGCTGCTACAGTAGAGTTGATTCTGTCACTGAGGAAATTCTTAAAATTATGAAGTCGGCAGGATGCTGGCGGATATCTTATGGGTTGGAAAGTGGATCACAAGATATTCTTGATTTTTATAGGAAAAATGAAACACTGGAACAAATGGAAATGGCCATAAAGTGGACCAAGAAAGCTGGCATAAGAGCCAAGGGTTTCTTCATGATGGGTAATTTTCTTGAAACAGAACAGACACTCCGTAAGACCATTGACTTTGCGAAAAGACTTCCTCTGGATGACTTTCATGCTACTTTTCTTACACCGTTGCCCGGATCTGATATCTATAGCATTGCTGATAACTATGGCACCTTCGACAGAGACTGGAAAAAAATGAGTATGTGGTTTCCCGTGTTTGTCCCTCACGACCTGAGCCAACAGATACTGGAAAAATATCGAAAGAAAGCCTTCCTGGAGTTTTATTTGAGACCGAGGATAATTATTTCATATCTTAAAAACATCGCAAGTCTAACTGATGTAAGAAAGCTGCTTCTTGGTGTTCATACGCTGATAAATTCAGTTTTCTCCAAGATAAAATTAGAGTAAGGGAGAAGGGATTATGCCAGATTACCTGAAGAATTACGACGGGGAAAAAATTTTAGTGACCGGTGGAGCAGGAGCAATTGGAGCTAATCTAATAAAGGCATTGGCTGAGGCTGGTGCAGCAATGGTGATTGTCCTGGACGATCTTTCATCTTCAGAAGGATGGAATGTGCCATCTTTACCTAATGTGCTTTTTGTGGAAGGTAATATCCTTGATGAAGAAAAACTTAAAAGAGTTTTTTTCGAGGAACCCAAATATGTATTTCATCTTGCTGCTTTTTTTGCCAATCAGAATTCATTGGACCACCCAGAACAAGATTTGCTTGTAAACGGGCTAGGTACGTTAAAGATGTTACGCTATTCTCAATTGACAAAAGTGAAACGATTTATTTATGCCTCGTCAGGATGCTCTATATATGGTAGTGAATCACCACTGCCTCTCCGGGAGGAATTTATGTCGCTACATTTGAGCTCACCTTATCAAATCACAAAAATGCTCGGTGAACTTTATTGTAATTTTTTTTGCCATCATTATGGCTTACCAGTAGTAAAAACGAGGTTTTTTAATTCTTATGGACCGGGAGAGATTCCAGGACAATATAGGAATGTAATTCCCAATTTCATTTACTGGGCGATGAGGAAGCAGACCTTACCAATAACAGGCACTGGAGAAGAAACAAGAGATTTTACTTATGTAGATGACATAGTTGACGGGTTATTAAGGGCAGGCTACTTTAAAGAAGCAATTGGTGAGGACATAAATCTGGCATCGGGTAGAGAAACAAAGATTATTAACCTTGCCAATTCGATTAATAAGTTAACAGGAAATAATAGTGGCATCAAATTTGGAGAAAGAAGAAAATGGGATACAAAAGATAGACTTCTGGCTTCAATCGATAAAGCAAAGAAACTAATCGGCTATGAACCAAAAACTCCTTTTGAAGAAGGGGTGAAAAATACAATTGGGTGGTTTAAAGAAAATTGGGACAATATTCAAAAAAGTGCACACTTTGGTCCGGGTGTTTCTTCGGCAGTAAGAGACTTTTATGCTCAAAGCAAATAAATTAAAGAAAATAGCGGTGATATTTGGAACAAGGCCAGAAGCGATAAAGATGGCTCTAGTAATAAAAGAGCTACAGAAATATCCTAACATATTTAAACCCTTAATTTGTGTTACTGCTCAGCATAGAGAGATGTTAGATGAAGTATTGAGATTATTTGCAATTGCGCCTCACTATGATTTAAATATTATGGAGGATAACCAGTCTATTTTCGAGGTTACGGCAAAAGGGCTACTTGGTATTAAGGGAATCTTAGAAAAAGAAAAACCAGCCATGGTTTTGGTCCAGGGGGATACTACTACTGCTTTTGCTGTTTCCCTAGCCAGTTTTTATTTGAAAATTCCCCTCGGACATGTAGAAGCAGGTTTAAGGACTGGCGATAAATATAAACCTTTTCCCGAAGAGATAAATAGACGGTTGATTTCAGTTATAGCAGATCTTCATTTTGTATCTACTCAAAGAGCTAAATTAAATTTACTTGGGGAAGGAATTGCCAAAGAGAAAATCTTTGTGACAGGGAATACAGTGGTTGATGCATTGTTCTATGTGTTAAAGAAAATTGAGGATAAAAAGGATTATGATTGGCCATTTCCATTTTTAGAATCCAGGTCAAATAGATTAATTCTGGTCACCGCTCACAGGAGAGAAAGTTTTGGTAAGCCCTTTAAAAACGTCTGTTATGCCTTAAAGAAAATAGTTAAGAGGGATAAAAGTACAATAGTTGTTTATCCTGCACATCCGAATCCCAATATTCAAAATACGGTTAGAAAGATTTTGGGGAATGCAGAGAGAATTCATTTGATTGCTCCTCTGGATTATTTCCACTTCGTCTATTTGATGACCAGATCTTATCTTATCCTTACAGATTCAGGGGGGATACAAGAGGAGGCGCCTTCTTTGGGGAAGCCAGTATTAGTAATGAGAGATAAAACTGAACGTACAGAGGGCATAGAGGCAGGAGTGGCGAAGTTAGTAGGAACGGAAATCAATAATATCGTAGAAAATGTAGAAAATCTACTGAATGATAGGGAGGTCTATGAAAGAATGGCCAGGGTAGCTAATCCTTTTGGGGACGGAAAGGGAGTACAAAGGATTGTAGATATTTTGCTAAGTTGGAGTTCAGCAGTTTCCCGGTAAAATTTTTTCTAGAGAGATCTAGAAATTAGTTTTATTGATTCGACTGTCTTAATTAGGCGAGAGGAGCTGAATAATGTTTAAAAAAACGATATGTCTGGTTTCTTTAATTGCTTTTGATGTTGCTGCCCTATTCTCCTCTCTCTTTTTAGCCCATCTGATAAGAAAGGGGATTTTTTTCTATATCCATCCTGTTTTTAGAGTGTGGACCTTTCCTTTTAGTACCTACCTGGTAAATTATCCTTACTTTGTTGGACTCTGGGTACTGATTTTTGCCTATGAGAGGCTTTATAGCAAAAGATTTACCTTAGGAGAAGAGGTAAAGCGTCTCTGGAAGGGAGCAAGTATTTCTTTTCTTATCATAATGGCTTTGACCTTTGCTGCCCGTATCTCTATGGATGTTTCCCGTACGGTGATAGTTCTTGCCTGGGCTTTAAGTCTTTTTCTCTTGCCCGTCTTCAGGATAATCGTGAAGAAAATATTGACTAAGGCGGGGTGTTGGCAGAGAAACATGCTTATCTTAGGAGCAGGAAGAACAGGGGAGATGGTTCTGGAAAGACTTGCGGGGAATAAGAATATGGGATATGGGCTGGTTGGTTTTCTGGACGACGATGAGGCTAAGTTAGGCAAGACAATAGGCGGAGTAAAGGTATTGGGAAAACTTTTTGAAATTAAGCGCTGGGTCAAAGAAAAGAAAGTGGGAGATGTGGTGATTGCTATGCCAGGGATTTCTCGGGAAAAGCTTCTAGATGTGATGAGTCTTTGTGAAGGAGCGGTGGATGAGATAAAAGTTGTTCCGAATATGTTTGGCTTAGCGACGGTAGGAGTTAAAGCAGAAGATTTAGATGGGATTCTCTTATTTGACATGGAGTGGAATCTGGCTAAACCTAGCAATATATTCATTAAAAGAGTGATTGATGTAGTACTTTCTTCTTTAGCTATAGCTATTTCTTCTCCTCTGATGCTCTTTATTAGTGTTAAGATAAGGCGGGATTCAGAAGGTCCGATAATCTTCAGGCAGAAAAGACTGTGGAAGGAGGAGACTACTTTTGATTTTTTGAAGTTTAGAAGCATGTATGTTGATGGGGATAAGAGATTAAAGACGTTGTTGAGAGAGGATGCTAAGGCGAGGGAAGAATGGGAGGAATTTGCCAAGATAAAATCAGGTGATCCCAGGGTAACAGGACCGGGAAAGTGGCTTCGAAAATATTGCCTGGATGAGCTTCCTCAACTGATACATGTTCTAAAAGGAAAGATGAGTCTGGTGGGGCCTCGTCCTTATCTTCCCCGGGAATTTGAAAAAATGGGGAAGTACAAGAAGACCATTCTGAAGGCTCTTCCCGGCATGGCTGGCCTCTGGCAGGTGAGTGGAAAGAATGAGCTTGCCTTTGAGGATAGACTGAAGCTTGATGAATATTATGTGCGTAACTGGTCTCTCTGGCTGGACTTTATTATTCTTTTGAAGACATTTAGGGTTGTCTGGAGAGGGAGAGGCGTTTAAAGCATAAAGTACAGGATTATAGGATTAAAGGGGTAGAGGATTAGGAGCTTCTTCGTATACGAAACTTATTTTTGTCTATGACTACTAGGGCTTGCTTGATCTCTTTTTCCGTTACTCTTGTGATAACCTTTTTAAGTAGATAGGTTGTCTGAGATATAGAGGGAGGATGTACCTTAAGAATAATTATACCGGGATATTTCTCAGTAGGGTAAGTAATTGTATTGCCAAAATCCTGGTCAAGCGTAACCAAAATTCTATTTTCTCTTTCAGCCAGGGATATGATGGTCTCATCAAATTCTCCATATAAACGCATTTCTTTAATGTCTTTAACATCATGTCCCAGATTTCTTAACATGGTTATAGTTGAGGAATATATGTTTTCGTCAGTCAGGAATCTCAATGTTATTTTGTTTTCGTAGGTTCGGGTTCAAAAACTGAAATTTCTTCTGTGGCAAGTTTTGCTCCATAATTAATTGCCGCTTTAATATCTTCTTTAGTTAGATGAGGATATTCCCGTAAAATTTCATTTGAGCTCGTGTCTTCAGCGAGAAGTTCTAGAATGATATAGACAGGGATCCTTGTTCCTTCAATACAAGGTTTACCATGACATATTTTAGAGTCTGCAGATATTCTGTGACTTATTTGCATTTGTTATCACCTCTTTGTTTAAAAAATTTATAGCATAATTAGTCACTTATGTCAAAATGTTTTAGAGAATTAGAGGATTAAAGGAGTACCAGGATTAAGAGGCAAAACGAGGCTCTCTCTTACAGAAGAATGCTCTGGCATTGGGGACCTGTGGTGATATGGATGGTGATAATATTTATAGGGTCATCTCATTCCAATATAGTATTGAGTGAAAGCCCGAGTAAGGATAATCTGATGAAAAATCTCGCTCATATAGGAGAATATGCAATACTTGCATTTCTCATATTCAGAGCCTTGTATAATAGAGAAGAAAAGGGTTTTTTCTCAAAACATACCTGGTTTTGGGTTTTGATAGGAGCTATTTTGTATGGAGTGAGCGATGAAGTGCACCAGATGTTTGTTCCTACTCGCACTGCCTACCTCGGAGATATTCTTATGGATGGGATAGGAGCAGGGGTGGGATTATTGTTTGGCATAATTGTATATATCTTTTTGTCTGGTAAGTTTTTCTCAAAGAGATTGACAAATTCTTAAAGAAAATGTAAACTGTAATCAAATGGATATCATCTTTCCTGAGAAATTATTGCCAAGAGAAATCCTTCCAAAAATAATCCCCTTTTTAGAAGAGGAGAATATCGTTCTTTTGACTGGAGCAAGACAAACTGGGAAAACCTCTCTTCTCTATCTTTTAATCAGGCATTTATGGGATAAGAACGTTCTTCCTTCCCAGATTGTCTATTTTGATTTAGAAAACATCTATGACTTTAGTCTGCTAGAAAACTTAGAAGATTTCAATGATTTCTGGCAAGTTTTAAAGGATAAAGGTGTTGATGAGCGAAAGAAAGTATTTGTTTTTATTGATGAGGTGCAGCATCTCAAAAGCCCGTCTTCTTTCCTAAAGTATCTACATGACCACTATAAACCAAGACTTAAGTTTGTCGTTACGGGTTCCTCTTCCTTAGAGATTAAGAGAAAGTTTACTGACCGATTAACGGGCCGGGTTTATCGTTTCCTAATTAAACCACTCAACTTTCGAGAATTCCTTGAATTTAAAAATGAAAAGGAGTTAGCAGGAGTTCTTCCAGTTTTTGATATTTCCTTCTGGATTTCTGCTAAACATCCGGAAGAGGATTTTAGAAAAATTAGTCTAAGCCATCAACATAGACTCAATGGTTTTCTGAAGGAGTATTTAATCTTTGGTGGGTATCCGGCTGTTTCACTGAAAGAGAACCCCCTCATAAAGCAGAGAGACCTTCAGGAAATATACTCTTTATATATCAGGCGAGATATCAAAGATATTGGAGAGATTGAGGATGTTTCAGGATATAATAATTTAGTCTCTTTGCTCTGCTTTCAAATTGGCAGTTTGGCAAAAAATCAGGAATTGGCCTTATCTTCAGGACTGTCTCGACCCACTGTTAAGAAGTATCTATTTCTATTAGAGAATACCTATGTTCTAAAACTGGTATTGCCTTTCTTCACTAATAAAAGAACAGAGATAACTAAAACCCCTAAGGTCTATTTTGAAGATGTGGGCCTAAGGAATGGGGTGATTAATAATTTTAGTCTTTTGGAGCAGCGAGCGGACAGGGGAGCAATTTTAGAGAATTTTGTTTTCAATCAACTTAGCAAAGAAAGTGACTTTTCTCAAGAGATTCGTTTTTGGCGAAGTCAGGCTAAAAGTGAAGTGGATTTCATCTGGCAAAGGGGTGTAAATGAGTCTTATCCAATCGAAGTGAAGTTAAACTACTCTTACAAACAACCCTTTCCCTCAGGGCTTAAGAGTTTCATAAGTTTATATCGTCCTTCCAGGGGTTTTGTGATTCATCGGGGAGGATTTGACCTTTTGAATTTCAAGAAGACAAAAATTTATGTAATTCCTGCCTGGGCAATTTGAGAGGAGGAGGCATAAAATAGATGAACCAAGCAAAGCTTATAGGTAGAAGATTTCTACAGGGCGGGATGTGGTTTCTAATATTTGCCTGGGTGCTATTTATCTATGCTAGCTATATTTATTTCCAGAGAGGAAGTATTCTCTGGGGGAGTTTAGCTGAAACACTTTTCCGGATTTTCCTTCTTTGTGTCTTTCTCTTAGCCAGCGCCGGCCTGGGAAGAAAAATCTTTGGATGGTTGAAATTTAAAAATGGCTCTTTTTTAGAGTCTTTTTTATTTGGCCTGGCAATAGGTCTGGCTGTTATTACTTATGTAATGATTGGATTTGGCCTAGTAGGACTGTTGAATAGATGGGCCATTAATTTATTTTTTGTTGGAATGTTTATCTTCACTTATGGTGAGATAAGAGATATTATTTACCAGATAAAAGCGAGATTCAAAGCTTCTCTGCCTAATCTAAGAATACCTTCTATAGAGATAGTTATACTTTCGATTTTAGCCATTCAGGTATTCTTTAACCTGGTAGGGGCTTCGGTTCTACCTTATGGCTGGGATAGTCTGGGTGAACATCTAGCCAAAGCTAAAGAGTGGAACCGTCTTCATAGTCTGGCCTCCATTCCCTATATCAATTTTGGTCAGTGGGCACAGCCATCTAATGTCGGTATTCTCTATGGAATGGCGCTGCTCATTAAGGATGCTATCCTGGCTCAGCTCATTCACTTTGCTTTTGGCCTTTTGACAGCAGTGGGAGTCTATGCTTTGGGAAGGAGGTATTTTTCTCATCGAGTAGGATTGATTTCAGCAGCCATTTTTTATACGGTGCCATTAATTGCTTATATGTCCACTATTGCTTATGTAGACCTGGGGCTTATCTTTTATACTTTTCTTGCCTTTTATGCTCTTATTAGATGGGTTAGCTCAGGCAAGAAAGGCTGGCTTTTTATATCGGCGATAATTAGTGGTCTGGCTCTGGGTTCAAAATACGCAGGATTGCCCTGTATGGTTATTTTGTCCTCAGGAATTTTGCTGGGTGGTTTCTTTGTGAGGAAAGAGAAGCCTTTAAGGGTAAGCAGAGATTTCTTTATCTTTCTTGCTTTGGCAGGGCTGGTAGGCAGTTTCTGGTACGTGAGAGCTTATTTTATTGGAGCATATTCGATTCTTGATTTATGGCAGGGCTATTTGTTGAGATTCTGGCGAGCAATCAAAGCAATATGGGCCTCAGGATTTTTTGACCTGGGAATTTCTCAGCCAGTTTTTGCTCTTGACCTTTCTCTTCCTAAGAAAATTATCTCCCTTTCCTGGAATGTGAGTATGTACGAACTTGCCGGGTACGGAGCTATGGGTGTAGTTTTTCTGGCTTTCCTACCCGTTTTTCTTTTTCCTCGTTTTCGCCGCAGGAGACTAATAAAGTTTATGCTTTTCTATTCGGCGATATATTTTCTTTTCTGGGCAACGAGTGCATCTGTCAAGCGTTACATAATGCCTATTTTCCCCTTGTCGGGAATAATGATTGGCTATATAGTAGAACAGACTTTCATTTTCAGGGGATTCTTCAAGCGATGTTTTTATGTAATTCTCATCTTGACATTTTTGTTTCAGGCATTCTATTTAGCTCCGCAGGGTCTGCATAGGGTTTATCAAAGGATATTAGTCTTTTCTGGGTTAAAATCCCAGGAGGAGTATATCCTGGAAAATGAGGTGACTTATGCTGTCTTTAAGTATATTAATGAGAATTCACCTGCTGAAGCAAAAGTGTGGATATTGAATGAGCCGCGGGGTTTTTATTGTGACCGTCCCTATGTGACGTTTCTCAAGCTTGGGCGCGTTGACAGCGCCGAGGAAATTCTGGCGAAGTTAAGAAAAGAGGGAATTACTCATCTCGTCTTTAATCAATATCTATGGGAGTTTCGTCACGGTTATGAGGGAGAATATCCTGCAATGGTAAATATGCTTATGCCAGAGCATCTTGATGCTGTTTATGAAGAGTATCCTTTTATAGTATGGGAGGTATCTTACCTGGAATCATCTTAGCAAAAAGAGAAATTATTCATAAAATAAGCTGTGGAAAATGAAATGTTTAGACTAAAGGATTTGGGCAAAGGAGTAGTGGGATTATTCTCCAGATTGATTCCGTCTATATATAGTCAGGACCTGGCAACAAAGAGAAGTATCTATATATGGCTTCTGATTGGAGTTTTAATCAGAGTCACCTTTATGCCTATTGCTCTTCATTTTGACCTGTTGAGTATCTATCAACGCTCGGCCCTGATTGCTTATGAGGGAAATTTGACAGTAGGATTGGGTCAGCTCCTTGCCCACTACATCCACGCTTTTTTTCTCTTTATTTTTAAGCCTTTAATGCCTTACCTTGAAAGCGCCCTTCCGGGAAGCGAAGGATCGGCAAGTTGGCTGGGCTGGGCGATGTTCGCTGTCCAACCCAATATATTCAGAACCCTTTTTCTTTTTAAGATTCCTTACCTAATCTTTGATTTGGGTTCTGCGTTCCTCTTGTTGGCCATTCTCAAAAACCGGAAGAAGGGTCTTACTGCCTTCAAGTTCTGGATGCTCAATCCTGTGGTAATATTCTCTGCCTTTGTCTTTTCCAGATATGAACCGATAGTTGTATTCTTTATTTTGTTGAGTTTGTACTATGCCAGGAGAAATTTATCAGCCAAAGCTCTCTTTTCTTTAGGTATAGCTGTTATTGTCAGGTCGTATCCTTTGTTGTTACTTCCTTTTTTTGTTATTGTCATTGGTAGGACTTTTTGGCAACGCCTGAAACTGGTATTCTGGGGACTTTTGCCTTTAGGGATAGTGACAGTTGTCTCCAGACTACTTCAAGGGGCTAGCGAGATAGGGGTGTGGGCAAAGATGCCTCATAGCAATTATTTAATGGGACTGCGATGGTCAATGAGAAATTCTTATGATGTAATATTTGTCTTTTTTATGGGATACACTATTCTATTCCTATACACTTATTTTAAAACAAATCATTCCTTTACTCATCTGTGGAAGACTAATCTTATTCTGTTATTGTTCTTTTTTGCTACTTGTTTTTTTCATCCTCAGTATTTTATGTGGCTCATTCCCTTTTTGGCATTCCAGATAGTAGAGGATAGGAAATTCATAGGTCTTTTTGCCATTCAAGTTTTATGCTGGATAGTCTATACTTTTCAGTGGAAAGAAGCTCTGGCGGGCTACCTTTTTGTTCCCCTGAATTATTCCTATTTTACAAGTTTGCGCAGTCCGTTTGAGCTGATAAGCCAGTATTACTCAGCGGCCAACTTTATCGGGATTTTTCGCAGTATATTGTCAGGGGTTTCTTTTTGGATGATATATTTGTTGTTTAAGGGATTTTCTTTAGCAGGAAGAAAGGAGAGGGGATGAAAAAAAAGGGAAGAATTATTCTGTTAGTTGTAGCAATAGGAGTTTCGATAGGTTTAGCTTACGGCCTTCTAAGAATGATACCAGCTCAGAAAATTGCAGGTGATCTGGTCAAAAATTCAAATTTCGAAAAAGTAGACAGATCGGGCAAAGCAAAATCATGGGCGGAGAATGCCAAAAAAGGCTGGTCGGTTAGCACAGAAGGGGCTTACGAGGGAGAAAATTGCATGCAGGCAACAGTGGGATGGAGCTGGCTAAGTCAGGAGATTCGGGTTAAACCTGATAAGTATTATCTATTGAAGGCATACTTGAAGTCGGATATATCTGTCTCCGGTGAGGCTGGAGGAGGCAATGCTTTTCTTGGATTTGACTATCTGGATGGAAAAGGCCGGGTGATTGAAGGAGATTATAGTATTATTAATACTACCTCCTTCTGGCAGCAGGATATACAACAGATTTATGCTCCTGCGGAAACGAACAAAATCAGGATAAAACTGGCCAAAAGACAGGGAGAGGGAAGCGTCTGGTTTGATAAGCTTGAACTCGAACAAATCCCGGCAGTTTCAGTGCTTAACTCGAGCTTTGAAGTATTAAGTGAGCAAGGAATGCCAAGATATTGGCTAGAAGACTCCAGGGAAGGCTGGTCGGTTAGCACAGAAGGGGCTTACGAGGGAGAAAATTGCATGCAGGCAACAGTGGGATGGAGCTGGCTAAGTCAGGAGATTCGGGTTAAACCTGAAAAGGAATATACTCTTAGAGTATATTCAAAGTCAGATATAATTATTCCCAGAGGAAAGGAAGAGTGGAATGCTTTTCTTGCTCTGGAGTGCCTCGACAAAGGGGGCGAAGTATTCAGAACAAATATGGTCCAGTTAAATATTCCTTACTCGTGGAAGTTCCAGATAATTTCAGTCTATGCTCCTGCGGAGACGAACAAAATCAGGATAAAGTTGGCCAAAAGACAGGGAGAGGGAAGCGTCTGGTTTGATGAACTCGATATGGTAAAGTTAACCTGGTATATGAAAAGTACTTTCTTGCAGAGAGTAGCGGAGGATAAGCCATTCTTTGTCTTCTACTTTTCTATATACTTTATCTTATTAATACTGCTTCTGAAAATAATACTGAAGAAGCAACCTGCCAGTAAGAATGACAAATAATCTTGTGTAAATAATAGAAGGGATTTATTAATGGGGAGCGTACGCAGAACTGCCAAGAATTTCGTGTCTTTATCGGTTGCCCAAATGATATCGCAGGCTGTTCTATTTCTGGTTATTGTATATCTGGCAAGAATTTTGGGTGCAGCCAACTTTGGGAAGATTGCTTTTGCTCAAGCAGTGGTTCTCTATTTTACCTTAATAGCTAATCTGGGGTTAACCACACTGGGAATACGGGAAGTAGCAAGAAATAGAGATAAAATAGATAATTATGTTGGTAATATATTGAGCTTAAGGCTAGTTTTGGCGCTACTCTCCTTTTTTTTGTTGCTTGCCTTTGTCGGTTTGATTCATGAGACTGTCGAAGTAAAATATTTGATTATCTTTTTCGGTTTTTCCTTGTTTTCTTCTGCCTTATTATTGGGGTGGGTCTTCCAGGGAGTGGAGGAAATGGGGTTTGTCGCTATATCAAGAATTCTAGACAAGTTTCTCTATGGAGCATTGATTTTCCTTCTAATAAAGGGTCCTCAGCAAATACTGACAATTCCCTGGTTATATACAGGAGGAAGTTTCCTTGCCAGTGGATTTCTCTTGTATATCTTCATTAAGCAATTTAGCAGGCCAAGACTAAGGTTTAATCTTCCTTTCTGGAAAAAGATGCTCAGGCAATCCTTGCCTATGGGTGCTGCATTTATAATGATTCAAGTTTATTACAACTTTGATATAGTGATGTTAGGATTTATGAAGAATGACGAAGTTGTGGGATGTTATAATGCTGCCTACAAAATAGTATTGTTCGTCTGGGCCTTTATTCCCATTTTTATCAATGTGATATTTCCTTTGATGTCCAAATATTACCAGCAATCCAAGGAGAAACTGGAGCATCTCATATCCTCGGCTACAAGGCTGATGAGCCTCATCGCATTTCCGTTGGGAGTCGGCGGGACACTTTTGGCTAGGCCAATTATGAGTTTCCTCTATGGAGAAGAATTTAATAATGGGGTGATTGCTCTTCAAATACTCATTTGGACGGTGGTAGTGATTGCCATACGGTGTACCTATGAACAATCTTTTCTCGCTTGCGACAGGGAAAAAAGATATTTTTGGGGCGTGATGGTAGGGGCAAGCAGCAATATTGCTTTGAATTTAGTTCTAATTCCATATTTTGGCTTAAAAGGAGCAGCTATAGCCACGGTTATCAGTGAGCTTGTTTTTTCTCTGTATATGTTCTGCTATTTTAATCTGGTAAGTAGGACAAGAATAGTAAGCCAACTCTTAAAGCCCTTTCTCGCTGCTTCTTTTATGGGGTTCTTGCTTTATTATGCCAGAAATCTTTATTTATTGCTCTCTATATTGATAGGAATTACTGCTTATCTAATAGCTATTCTGTTGTTAAAGGGCATAACCTGGGGAGAATTAAGGGAATTGAAGGCGCAAATTATGGAGAAAGCTTAGTACGTATTTTTTGCAAATACTGTAACGTAACTATTACATATCATTGCCAACGGAGTGAAGCAATCTCAATCTTCATCAGAGATTGCAGAGCCTGTTCCGAGTGAAGCGAGTAATCTCCTGTTGCTCCTCGCAAGAACATAGGAAAAAGGGATGTATGAGCTGTCGATAATAATCGTAAACTGGAACACCAGGAAGTTATTACGCGGATGCCTTAATTCTATTTACGATAATACCAATAGACTTAACTTCGAGCTTTTTGTGGTGGATAATGCCTCCGGGGACGGAAGTGCGGAAATGGTAGAGAAGGAGTTTCCTCAAGCTAGGTTAATAAAGAATAAAGGAAATTTTGGCTTTGCCAGAGGAAACAATCAGGGTTTTTCGAGGGCAAAGGGGGAGTATGTTCTAATATTGAATCCTGATACAGAGGTAGTTAACGGTGCTATTTTACAGATGGTGCGATATCTGAAATCGAATAAAGAGGCAGGAGCGGTGAGTGGAAGACTTGTTTATCCTGACGGGACCTTCCAGAGGTATTATTCTCGTTTTCCCACCTTTTTGTCAATACTCACCACCTGGTTTTTACCGCGAAGCATAGCCTATAAATTGAAATCAACTCGGGATTACCATATGCTAGATGATGACTTCAGTAAGGAGATAGAGGTTCCTCAGCCGGCAGGTTCGTGCCTAATGCTGAGGAGAGATTTGTTCTTAAAGGAAGATTTTATGGACGAACAATTTCCCATTTTCTTTAACGATGTAGATTTGTGCCGCAGAGTCTACGATAAAGAATTGAGAATATTTGCTTTACCTGCTGCTGAAATTATTCATTACAAAGGAAAAGGCGGGTTGGAGCAAGGGAAGCCTTTTCTTTTTCTCTCTGCTGAATACTTTATCAGTATGGTTGACTATTTTACCAAGCATGAAGGAGCGACAGAGGCACAATTGCTAAAAATTCTTCTTTCCCTGGGTTTCCTAATGCGGTCCCTATTTTTTTTGACGCAAGTCATTCTGACCACAAAAACTATGGAAGAATTTGAATATGAGCTAAGAAGATTGCGTCTATTTTTGGGAGGAAGGTCTATATTTAGTCGTTCATTTTCTAAATAGTTAGATGGATAAGGATTTATGAGCCAGACTTCAATCAAGAATTCGATTGATTTTTTTTCTAGAAGAAATCTTTTTCTAATCTCTACAGCAATAGTTTTTTGTTTGGGGATTAGTATTTCTTATTCTTTGGGATTCTTGCCACTGCAAGTAATTTTCCTTCTGCTTGTCTTACCTTTTCTCATCGTACTGTTTTTGGTTCGTCAGGAGACATTGCTTCTAGTTATTATCGCTGCCTATTTCATTGTAGGGTATTTCTTTTCCGATTTTTTAGTTCAGGGCCTTATAAGGGGTTCGATACTATTCTTAGTTGGTTTTATGTTGATACTGCAAGCCGGAGCAAGAAAAAACATAACAAGAATTTCCACTTCGCTGGATAGAATAATATTTTTGTGGATAATTATTATTTTAATATCGTTTCTCTACGGTTTCTATTTTGAAGCTAATAAAGCAAAATATTTATTTGGTGATCTATATAAGTTTGTGGAAATAATTTTGGTTTTTTGGTTGACTACCTTAGTTGTTAAGAATCGTAGACAAGTGAGATTTCTTGTCTGGGGATTTTTCTTTATAGTACTCGCATTAGGGGCTGTAGATTTTATGGCTTTTTTCATTCAAACGGGTGTTGTAGGAGATATTCTGGAGGCCAGGGTAAGAGCAGGAGCTCAATTCTCTTCTATCTTTGCTCTCATATTGGCTGCGGCGCTAGTATTACACGAAAAGAAAATAATGGCGAAACTTGTCTTGTCATTTTTGTGCCTTGTCTTTCTGGTAAGTTTTCTTCTGGCTTTTCTCAGAACAGGTTATGTTGTTATCCCCTCTACTTTTGCTATTGTTCTCTTTTTGTATTTTCATAAGAACAAAAATCGAGTATTTGGCGGAATCAAAAACATTGCTCTTCTAATATTTTTTCTATTATTATTCGTTGTTTCCTTTAATATGATAGTTAGTAGTATTAGTCCGAGATTAAATATAATCGAAGCGACTTTTACCCGTCTTTTTTCTATTGTCGATCCCTATTCTGGTGATTCAATGGGAGTTAGGACGCAAGAAGCTGAATCCATAATATCTTCTGTGCTTGTTCGGAAACCTCTTCTTGGGAGCGGATTGGGAGGGGAATATTATAGTGCCGCAAAAATTGCCGGCAAGACACAGTGGGGAATGAAACATTATGTGCATAATAATTACCTTGATTTTCTTGTTAGGACAGGTATATTGGGGTTGTTAATATTCCTTGTCTTTGCCTTTAAATATCTGAAGGATGCCATAACTTTTTATTTGAGATCTAGAGATGATTTTTGTCAGGGAGCTCTGCTGGGGTGTATAGGGATTTTTGTTTCCTCACTGATGATAGCTTTCTCAGTGAGCATATTCTATTGTCCGTTTGTATTTATGGCAGTGGCAATGACATATTGCATAGCTCACCTTGAAAAGAAAGATCGCTTAAGAGTTGAAAGGAATGAATAGCCTGGACTTGACCATATCTATTGTTAATTATAATACAAGAGATTTACTTAAGGATTGCCTAAACTCAGTCTATCAAAATATCAGAGGTATAAAGTTTGAAGTTATTGTGATAGACAACAATTCTACCGATGACAGCCCAGGGATGATTGGAAGAGAATTTCCCCAGGTAACCTTGATTCAGAACAAAGAGAATGTTGGATTTGCCACAGCTAATAATCAGGCACTCAGTAGAAGCGAAGGGAAGTTTTCTTTGCTCCTTAATAGTGATACTAAGGTTCTACCTGATTCGATTGAGAAAATGGTTGAGTTCATGAATTCACACGTTGGAGTAGGGGTGGTGGGGTGTGAACAGATTCGTCCTGATGGTTCTATCCAGCCTACAATCAATATTGCCTTAAATATGTGGACAAACTTGTGGCTGATTTTCCTGCGCTTCTTTCAGGTCAAAAGATTGGTATCAAACTCAAGGCAGGCAAGTTTCATAATTAACCACTTTGGCGGAGGATTGGGTAAGACTATAAACTCATATCTAAATCATTATTCAGATAAAAAAGAACCTTACAGGGTTGATTGGGTTTCAGGGGTTTGCCTCTTAGCTAGAAAGAAGGCAGTCGATGAGGTAGGTTTCTTAGATGAGAATTTCTTCATGTATAGCGAGGATGTTGATTGGTGCCTTCGTATGAAGCAAAAGGGATGGAAGATTTACTTTCTACCGGGGAATAAGATAATACATTACATTAAACAGAGTTCTAATAAAGGGGAATTTGACGATTTCTCTCCGCAGAGATTCAAAAGTATTTTTTATTTTTTCAAAAAACACTATGGAACTAGGGCCGTGTTCCTGCTAAAGATTTTAATGACTCTATTCATATTTATACAAATGGAATCACTCCTTCTGTTCTATTTTCTCACTAATAAGAGAGAAGTGCTCAGAGTAAGGTTGAAAAATGCTTTAGGCTTGTTAAATTTAGTATATTCTTCTAATAAGGGATAATAATGAAAGTTATAATTTTGGCAGCGGGTCTATCCAAGAGACTCCGTCCGCTTACAGCAAGAATTCCTAAATGCTTAATTAAGATTGAGGGAAAAAGTTTACTGGAATATGCTTTACGACATTTTGAGAAATTTGGCGCAAAAGAGGTAGTGATTGTAACCGGCCATGGTGCAAAAGAAATAGAAACAAGGGTAAGATCTGCTTCTTATTACATCAAAATAACTTTCATCTTTAATCCTGAATATGCCACTACCAATAATATCTATTCACTCTGGTGTGCAAGGAGTATATTGAAAGGAGGAGCTATTTTGTTCAATTCCGACCTCTTTTGTCATCCCAGAATAATTCAAAGAGTTTTGGATTCACAAAACAGAGATTTCCTGGTAGTAGATGGGCTCAAGAAACTGGGCAAAGAAGAAATGAAGGTAAGGATAAATTCCAGCACAATTAAGGAGATAAGCAAAAAAATTGACCCTGGTAAAGCTGATGGAGAATACATAGGTATTGCACGGTTTTCTCCAGAAGGTGGCACTATTTTAAGCAGGACACTTGAGAAAATGATAGAGAATGAGGAAAGGGATGTTTTTTATGAAGCAGCTTTTCAGAAGATGATTGTTCATTATGATCTTTTTAATATAGATACACAGGGATTACCCTGGGTTGAAATAGATGATTTTGTCGATCTGGAAAGAGCTAAAGCTATGCCGAGAAAAATTTCGGGTGATATTAAAAATGGCACTACTATCTAGAGTTATTGATATACCTCTATTTTTAGAAATTGGCAGGGATTCTGTGAAAAATTTTACGGCAATACTTCTGTCAAATAATTTATGGTTCAGAAAGGTACTTGTTCTTTTCGATAGGACTACCTATGAAATTGCCGGGGAGGATATTTGCTGTTCGCTGAGTAAGGTAGAAACTCAGGTAGGTAAGCTTTATGTTGAGGACTGTACCCTTAAGTTTACAGAGATAATAAGAAAAAAAATAAGAGAATTCTCATGCGATGTTGTTTTGGGGGTAGGAGGAGGGAAGGTTCTGGATACCGGAAAATATGCTGCGGCAATGGAAGGGATAAATTTTGTAAGTGTGCCCACCTCAGCTTCAAACGATGGAATTGCTTCTCCTGTTGCTGTAATTGAGAAGAGAGGGCACAAAGAAAGCCTGGGAGCAAAAATGCCTCTTGGCATAATTGCTGATTTGGAAATAATAAAGACATCTCCTGCCAGAAATATTCGTGCTGGCATCGGTGACCTTATTTCCAATCTGTCAGCCATTGAGGATTGGAAATTAGCATCACGAAAGCGAGAAGAGAGATTTGATAATTTTGCAGCGCTTCTCAGTGCCAGTGCAAGTGAAAGCCTTCTAAGTATGGATAAACTAGATATTTCGCACTATGATTTTTTGCGAAAGTTAGTCGAAGGTTTGGTTATGAGTGGAATTGCTATGGGAATAGCAGGCTCAAGCAGACCTTGTAGTGGGGCAGAGCACAAGTTTAGCCATGCCCTGGATAGAATCTTAACCAGTCCCGCTTTGCACGGTGAACAGGTGGCTATTGGTACTATAGTGGTAACTTATCTGCGGGGGGGAGATTATGAAAGATTTTTCTCTTTCTTAAAGAGAGTCGGAGTTCCCACTAGCTGTGAGGAATTGGGGATTTCAGAAGAAAATATGATTGAGGCACTACTTTGTGCGTCAAAAACAAGACCAGGGCGTTGGACGATTCTGGAAGATATGAAGATAGACAGGCAAATTGCCAGGAAAGCTTTAATAAGAACAGGGATAATATAGTGAAGGGTGAAGAATTAGAACGATTGAGAAAAGCTGTTCAACCTGAAGATGGAATTATTGCTACTCATCTTAATAGCAAAATTTCCATACGTATTGTAAAATATTTGTCAAGGACAGCTATAACCCCGGTCCAGGTGAGCATAATCTCATTTCTGGTAAGCATTGTGGCTGGTTTCTGTTTTTCTTTTGGTATATATTTCTATACCGTTGTAGGAGCCCTGTTGGTACAGCTTTCTTTCATATTGGATATGTGTGACGGAGAATTGGCTCGATATCAAAATAAATGCTCAAAATTCGGAGCATGGTTAGATAGGGTTTTCGACAGGTTATCGGAGTTTTCAATATTCCTTGGGATATGTGTAGGGGTATACAGGTATTCTCATAATCCAGGGATTTGGGTTCTAGGATTAACTGTAATCTTTACTCTCTCTTTGCTAAATTATAGCAGCGATATTCTTGGCTCTTTATCGTCTACAGGTAAACTTTTGCGCAGCAATTCGGCTGAAAAAATTAACAAATTCTTGGGGATAAGAAGGTTTATTAAGCCCGGCTATTTGTCTTTTGGCAGAGATATGCAAATGTTCTTAATCTTTTTAGGGTGCATCCTCAATCAAATAGTTCTATTATTTTGGGTTATTATTATTGTGGGAAATGCTCATTGGCTCGTGCGAGCTTTTATCTATTGGAGACGTTTTGAGGAGGGGACTGAGGAATGAAGATTCTATTTGTTACTCCACGATTTCCCTATCCTCCTGATAGAGGAGATAGAGTGAGAGTCTATAATTTTGCAAGGGCCCTTTCAAAAAAACATTCACTTTTTCTACTATCTTTTATTCAGTCGAGAGAAGAACTAAAGAATTTAGAGGAATTGGAAACAATTTTTGACGGAACCACCACGATTTTACTTAAAGCCTGGAAGTCCAATTTAAGCATTTTAACTCATTTTTTTTCAAGACTTCCCCATCAGGTTTCTTATTATAAGTCGGATGTTATGGGAAGGAAAGTAAGGCAAATAATAGAAGAGGAAAAGATTGATGTAGTATATACCTTTCATCTTCGCATGGCTCCTCATACGATAGATTTAGAGAATATCTACAAGATTCTGGATCTTACAGATTCTGTATCTTTATTTTTACGCCGAATGTTACCCTTCTCCAGGATTTACCTAAAACCTGTACTCTACAACGAATGGCTAAGGGTTAGAAGATATGAACCAATGATTACCGAAAGATTTGATGAGTGTTGGCTTATATCGAAAACAGACAAAAGAGCAATAAAAGGGGTCAGTTGTCCATCTAGCCTTATTATTGTTCCTAATGGAATAGATTTAGACTATTTCAAAAGGGATGGTTTAGGGCTGGACTCTCAAGCTTTACTTTTTGTGGGATATATGGGGGCTGAAAGTGTTGATTCAGTTCTCTATTTTTACAATGAGATTTTCCCCTTGATAAAAAAGGAGGTTCCTTCTTCACAGTTTCATATCGTTGGGACTAGCCCCCCCAGGAAAATCATTAAACTAGCACAGAATAAAGATGTCATTGTAACAGGATTTGTTAAGGATTTACGGTCCTATTACCGGAAGGCTGCGGTAATGGTAGCCCCGATGAGGTTTGTAGCAGGAGTGCAAAATAAGATTTTAGAAGCGATGGCGATGGGAGTTCCTGTAGTAACCTCACGCTTTGGCAATGAAGGAATTGATGCTCAGTCAGAAAAGGAGATATTTGTAGAGAATAATCCGGAGAACTTTGCCCGCTCTGTTATAAAGCTTTTGAAAAATGAAGACTTAAGAAGGAAAATAGGAATAAATGCCAGGAAATTCGTGGAAAGAAATTTTACTTGGAGAAAAATTAGTGATAGAATGGATAAGATTCGGGAGAAAATAGGCGATGATAGATTGAACATCGCGTAAAATTATTGTCAATTTAGATTGGTAAGATGCCAGAAGAAGGGAGATTCCTCTTAAAAAGAAGTTTTGATATTGTTTTTGCAGGAGTAGCTTTAATTGTCTCTTTTCCTTTGTGGATCATTGTTTCTCTGGCTATATATATAGAAGATGCGGGGCCTATATATTTCACCCAGGAAAGAGTGGGAAAAAGAGGAAAATCGTTTCAAGTAATCAAGTTCCGAACTATGAAATACTATAGAAACCATAAGCATTTAGATATTGACCTTGAAGAGGACACTCGTGTTACCAGGATAGGGCAAATTCTTCGCGCCGTTGCTTTGGATGAACTGCCCCAGTTAATAAATATCCTGAAGGGAGATATGAGTATTGTGGGGCCAAGAGCATTGCCTTTTGAGATAGAAGATGGGGAAAGGTCTCGCTATAAGAATATTGGCGAGATTCCGGGGTGTTATCTTAGAAGCCAGGTTTGCCCGGGGCTAACGGGGTTAGCCCAAGTTTATGCTTCTAAGGATGCATCACGTAGGAATAAGTTTCGCTACGATAATCTATATGTACGAAACATGAGCTTTGTTCTAGACTTCAAGCTTATATTTCGTTCATTTTGGATTACTTTTAAAGGAGAATGGGAATCCAGGCAGAAAAAATAGTAAGAAAATAGGAAAGATGAAAATGAAGATTCCTTTGTCCCGGCCGGACATTACAGAAAAAGAAATTGAAGCGGTTCTTGCTGTAATTAAGACGCCATACTTAAGTCTTGGACCAAAGCATAGAGAATTTGAAGAGAGTGTTGCCGAATATATAGGTGTCAAGTACGCTGTAAGTGTTTCCAGCGGTACGGCTGGCTTACATCTTGTCATAAAGGCTCTGGATATAAAAGAGGGAGATGAGGTTGTTACTACTCCTTTTAGTTTTATTTCCTCTTCTAACGTTATGCTTTTTGAGCGAGCAAGGCCTGTATTTGTGGACATCGATCCTGGAACACTGAATATTGATACTCAGAATATAGAGGAACTTTTTGCATCCAGATATGATTTTGATGGAGAGGTACTCAAGAACAGAAGAACAAGAGCACAAGTAAAAGCAGTCTTGCCTGTTCATGTTTTTGGGCAACCCTGTGATATGGATAGAATTTGGCAGATAGCCAAGAAATATAATTTGAAGGTAATAGAGGATGCATGCGAGGCAATAGGAGCGGAGTATAAAGGGAAAAAAGTGGGAACTTTTGGTGACGCTTCTGTCTTTGCTTTTTATGCTAATAAGCAGATAACTACCGCTGAAGGGGGAATGATAGTAAGCAATGATGAAAAAATGGCTAAACTGTGCAAAAGTATGCGTAATCAAGGTAGAGATGAGGGCAGTGCCTGGTTAGTTCACCAACGGCTGGGATACAATTATAGACTTGATGAAATGAGCGCTGCTTTAGGTATTGCTCAAATGGGGCGAATAGAAGAGATTTTGCAGGCCAGGGAAAGAGTAGCTAATATCTATAACGAAAGGTTGGAGGATTCTAAGAATATTGAAGTACCTTATATTTCCTCTCAGACCAAGATGAGTTGGTTTGTTTATGTTATAAGGGTAGGGAGAAAGATAAATCGAGACAAGGTTATGGAGCATTTGCAAAAAAGAGGCATAGAATGTCGGTCCTATTTTCCCTCTATCCATTTACAGCCGTTCTATAGGGAGATGTTTGGTTTTAAGGAAGGTGATTTTCCCATAACAGAAAAAGTGTCCAAATCTGCTATTGCTTTACCTTTTTATAATAATTTACTGGAAAAGCAAATAGATTATGTATGTGAAAATTTAAAAGAAATCCTGGAAGCGATGAAATGAAATTTTCGAGTATATTCAAGGATTGGAAGCGAATTACAGTTATTGCAATTGACCTGGTCATTATCACTCTTACTTTTTACATGGCTTTATGGGTCCGCTCTTTAGACGAAAGATTTTTCTTTCATGAATACTTTGTTATCTTTAAACAAACTTTGCCCCTGGTAACTGTAGTTTATCTTTTCAGTTTTATTTTTTTTGGCCTCTATAAAGGACTATGGCAGTACGCTAGCGTCAAGGAGTTATTGAGGATATTTAAAGCAGTGGCAATTGGCTCTTTCTTGACTGTAGGAGGGATGGTTTTTATTCTCAATTTACGAGGTTTTCCGCGCTCAGTCTATATAATTCATCCTCTCTTATTGTTCTTATTTGTGGGAGCCAGCAGATTTGGAGGGAGGATTTTTAAGCATATATCGCCTTCATCCTTCTCAAATATCTCTGATTTGAAGCAAGTTATTTTAGTAGGAGCGGGAGATGCCGGAGAGATGATTCTGCGCGAGAGCCTGAGGCATCCAGAAAATGGATATAGGGTAGTAGGTTTTGTTGATGATAACCGGGAGAAGGTAAATAAGGACATCCACGGAGTTAAGATTTTAGGACTCATAGAAACGCTTCCAGAGATAGTAAAGAGAAGTAGTGTTGATGAGATAGTCATTACCATTCCCTCTGCTTCAAGAGAACAGATACGCAGGATTATTGATGTCTGTAATGAGACAAGAATTCCTTTTAAGATAACCCCTTCTTTATCTGATGTTATCGGAGGAAAGGTCACTTTTGACCAGGTTAGAAAGGTAGAAGTGAAAGATATTCTGTCTAGAGAGGCTGTGAAACTTGATCTAGAAAGAATTTCCCACTATATCTCTGGCGAGAAAATACTTATTACAGGAGCGGGTGGCTCCATAGGTTCGGAGCTTTGTCGGCAACTGAGTCGGTTCAATCCAAAACTACTCATCTTATTTGGTCGGGGAGAATTTAGTCTTTACAATATCGAAAGAGAGTTGAGCGAAAAATATCCTTCTCTGGCAGTTATACCGGTTATTGCTAATATCAGAGACGAAAGCAGGACACGGGCAGTTCTAAATTATTATAACCCTGATGTTATTTTTCATGTCGCTGCTCACAAACACGTTCCCTTAATGGAGGCCAATCCCTGTGAGGCTATCAAGAACAACGTTGTGGGTAGCAGAATCTTAATGCAAGCTGCCGAGGATTATGACGTGAAACGTTTTGTGCTTATCTCCACTGATAAGGCGGTGAATCCCGTTAGTTTTATGGGAGTATCTAAAAGAATAGCAGAGCTCTTATTACAGTCCATGGCAAAGTTAAATAGGTGCAAGTTTTCTACAGTGAGGTTTGGAAATGTTCTAGAAAGTAGAGGTAGCGTTGTGCCTTTGTTTAAACAGCAAATTATCGAAGGTGGACCAATTACCATAACTCATCCTGAGGTAACGCGTTACTTTATGACTGTCTCTGAGGCAGCACAATTAGTAATTCAGGCTGGAGCAATGGGAGAAGGGGGAGAGATTTTTGTCCTGGATATGGGCGATCCAGTGAAGATAATAGATTTGGCGCGGGATCTTATCAGGTTATCTGGTTTTGAGCCAGAGATAGACATCAAGATAAAAATAAGTGGTCTTCGCCCTGGGGAGAGAATGCACGAGAAACTTGTGGCTGAAGGGGAAAAAGTTCAAGCTACTCAACATGAGAAAATTCTGATTATCAAGCCTGGTGAGATAGAGTTAAAAAAACTAAGCGAAGCTGTGAAAGAATTAGAAAAATTAGCTGTAGAAGAGGATATTCAAGGACTAATGAAGAAAATCAGAGAAATTGTTCCCGAGTTTAATCATCAAATCCATACAAAGAAACTAAAGCGTACTGGGAGATAAGAAGAATACTATGTATGATGTTCTAGTGATAGGAGCGGGGCCGATTGGTTCCTATACTGCTTATCAGCTTGCTGAATTAGGGTTTGAGGTAGTTCTAGTAGAAGAACATGATGAGGTGGGCAAGAATGTTATTTGCACAGGTGTTATTAGTACAGAATCTTTTCAGCGTTTTAACCTGCCTAAAAGGTCTATAATTTCTGAAATAAAGAGCATGACTTTTTTCTCTCCTTCTTCCGTGACTATAGACTATACATCTGGTTCTACTTTGGCTCTGGTAGTAGACAGAGGTTTATTTGACCGGAGTATCTTAGAGCAAGCCAGGAAGAAAGGAGTGGATGTTCATTTAGGGGAGAAGGTTCGTCAGGTTAACATTTATGATGATTTTGTGGAAATAAAGTCGGGAAATGAAGATTGTGCCAAGAAGGTAAGAGCAAAAGTTGTAGTGCTGGCTACGGGCATTAATTACCAACTTCATCGGGGTTTAGGGCTGGGTTTGCCTACCGGTTTTATGCAGGGGACTCAGACGGAAGTGGAAGTTGAAGGTCTTTCTGGAACCGAAATTTATGTAGGGGAGAGAATTTCAGCGGGAGCCTTTGCCTGGGCGCTGCCCCTGGGTAATGGATGGGCAAGAATGGGGGTTCTGGCGGAGAGGGAGGGAGTTTCTCATCTTAAAGGATTTCTTAAAGAGAGATTTGCTGGAAGAGTCAAACAAAAAAGCCCCCGCATTTTTCAGAAAAGAATAGCCTGTGGAGCAGCCAAAAGAAGTGTCAGGAATCGTGTTATTATATTAGGAGAAGCGGCTGGTCAGGTAAAAACTACTACCGGTGGTGGTATCTTTTACGGTCTTTTGTGTTCTGAGATAGCTGTAAATGTTCTTCAGGAAGGTCTTTCTAAGGGAGATCTAAGCGAAAAGCAGCTTACTCAGTATGACAAATTATGGAAATCTAAGCTGGGGAAAGAGCTAAGAATGGGCATTTGGATGAGAAGAGTTATGAAAAAACTCACCGATAAACAAATAGATAAGATATTTAAGTTTGTTCGAGACAAAGTGTCGGTGAGGGAAATGCTGGAAAGAAAAATTAAGTTCGATTATCATACTGGCGTGATTTCTTTGGGGTTAAGGCTTCTAAGAGGGCTTGTTTGAGGTGATGGCGAAAGAAGAGCAGATGGAGAATGGTATCTTATATCCAGTAGGTACTCCTATAGGAAATCTACAAGATATTAGCTTAAGAGCTCTTGAAATCTTAAGAAATGTGTCTCTTATCGCTTGCGAGGATACCCGGCATACCCGCAAGCTTCTATCCCATTATGATATTCATACCTCAGTCACCAGTTTTTATCAACAAAATCAATTTAAGAAGACTCCTTATCTAATCAATTGCCTAGAGAGTGGACAAGATATCGCGTTAGTGAGTAAAGCAGGAATGCCAGGAATATCTGATCCGGGCTATTATCTAATAAAAGAAGCTGTAAAAGAGGGAATCAAAATTACTCCCATTCCTGGTCCCACTGCTTTAATTATTGCTTTAGTTGCTTCTGGTATTTCTATGGAAAGTTTTGTTTTTGAAGGCTTTTTGGGAAGAAGCAAGGCAGAGCGAAAAAAGAGATTAAACCAATTGAAGAATGAAAGAAGGACTATTGTTCTATACGAGTCTCCTCATAGAATAAGGAAGATTTTGCCCGAGATCAAAGAAATTTTGGGAGATTGTAACGTCACTATTTGCAGAGAGCTAACTAAGAAATTTGAGGAGATAATAAGAGGTAAAGTGAGTGAGGTAGAGGCAGTCTTTCTAAAGAAGGAGCCAAGGGGAGAATTCACCCTGGTAATCGAGGGAAAGAAAGAGCCGTGAATCGTATTTGGTGAATCGTGAATCGAGAGCGAAGAGTGCGTGAATCTTTTTTTGGTTTGTGTTTGAGGGTCTTTCACGCAATACGATATACGAGAACAGTATCTCGAAGAGAAAGAAGCAGAAATTGAAAAGAAAAAAAACATCTTCTTTTCTGAAAAAGGTGGGTTGGATTCTAATGTTTATAGGAATACCGCTGGGCTCAGCTATAGGAGGTATTCCTTTTCTTTTGGCGGGTAAAATAAGTGAATCTTCCAGAAAAATAGAGAAGAATATCGTAGTAGTTCTAGCCATTCTCTTTGTGTTTTTCTTTTTACCCTCGCTGATTAATGCCCAGAACAAATTACTTGCTTTGAGTTCAGTATTGAGCCTTGCCTTGCTGATATATGCAATTCTTCTGGGAGTGAATTACATTATTCTTCGGGGCGAATTATTTAACCTTTTGATTAAAATACTTATTATCTCAGCCGCTCTTTCCAGTATTTATGCCTTGAGCATTTATTTCGCTAATTTTGATTTCATATATTTTAGAACTAGGGCCAGTGCTCTTTTCGCCGGTGAGAATACCTCGGGAGGAGTGATGGTTTTTTCAATAATATGGACTCTCACTTACTTCATCCATACCGATGGCAGGAGAAAGGTATGGTTAGGATTAGCTCTTTTACTGATGATTTTGACTCTGGTTTTTTCCTTCTCGCGAGGAGCCTGGTTAGGAGCTGTAGGAGCTCTGATTATCTACGCATTGTGGGAAAAGAGGGCGCGGCTTAAAGTGGCTATTGTATTGCTTGTAGCCGGTGCTCTATTGCTTGGCTTTCCTTTTCTGCGTGGTCGTCTGATCTCTATAGGAAATCTATTTCATCCTTTAACTGAGGAGAGAATCTATATCTGGAAAGCTTCCTGGGATATGATAAAAGCTCATCCTCTACTAGGGGTGGGAATGAGTAATTTTTCTCTTGCCTATGGGGAATATATGTTCGAGGGGGCTAAGATTTCCCAACCTTCATCTGCTCATAATATCTTCTTGAATATATGGGCTGAAGGAGGACTTCTGGCTTTACTCAGTTTTGTCGGAATAGTGATTATTACTTTCGTAAAGGGATTTCGATTGATAAAATCTCTCACTGGTCTATCAAGAGCAGTAGCTGTAGCTAGTTTTTCTGCCCTGCTCGGAATTCTCATTCACAATCAGGTAGATACCACATTGTATTCAATGCATGTGGGTCCTATCTTTTGGCTATTAGTAGGAATGATTATCTATGGGGACAAATTTAGTATAAAAGAAGCTCAGTTTTCGTGAGGTTTTCCTTTCTTACACATCTACCGAAGGACATTCCTTGAAGGAGCCTTATAGACGCTACCTTAACGAGTCTTCGAGTTGAGGAAAAAGAAAGACGTGCTGTTTGAGGAATAAAGTGACGAAGCTTTGCCTCTTCTTGAACTTGGACGGAGCAGGCCAAGGGCCGTTGAGGGGGGAATTCCGAAGGAATCGGCAAAGCCCTATTTCCCCCTTCAAAGTCTT
>SDBT01001644.1_pt1 | contig 39718 bp, 42 predicted proteins | sample 2277101 | NCBI WGS metagenome assembly SDBT01 (sample SAMN10404973, study PRJNA504765) | marine sediment metagenome | isolation source: marine sediment core GS10_PC15, 103 cmbsf | place: Arctic Ocean: Southern Knipovich Ridge | collected 2010 | reverse complement strand
TCCTGCATCATATCCTCTATTGTTTCTCCGCTAAGTTTAAGATCTATTTTATGGTATGGCCGCTTAACAAGGTCTATAGCTGTAAAGGCTAAGGAGCAATCCATAGGAACTATTGCGTAACCATAACCGTTTATTCCTTCTCCCTTCCCGATTGCGTTTCTTATAGCTTGACCAAGACATATAGCTACATCTTCAATTAAGTGTGTTTTTAGATCACCTTCAATAGGAATACTAAAGTCGATTAAGCTATGTGTTCCCAGTGTTGTTATGAGATGATCAAAGAATTTTATTCCCGTGTTAATGTTAACTATTCCCTTACCATCCAGGTTTATCTTTACGTTGATTTCTCCATCAATAGTTTTCTTTGAATCTTCTCCAGTTCTCATTTTGATACTTCCACATTTTTTTTAGTGACATATTCATATCAGGTATAAAGGAATTATTGTACTGTTTACTTAATTATAGATACTATTAGAAAGCAAAATATTTTCAATAAATCCTTGGGAATGGTTAATTTCAACAATTAATTAAACATTTTAAGAAGTTAATTTACCTTACGACAAAACCCGCGTTAAAAGTTGACTTTTATCTTGAACCTTTTCTAAACCATAAAAAAACTTGCTTATCTAAGAGTATTTCTTCCAGGTTTGTTTGTCTCTACTATAACTCTATAAGCTAAAAAATATTAACCCCCGAAAGATATATCCTTAAACATCAGATCTTTCTCCATTGTGATAGACCGGATGTACTTTTTATGGTAGATTTAGAGTTCGAAAAATCATTTACATCTAAAATAAAGGAGGTCTATCGTAAGCAGGGCTATCGATTCTTAGGGAGAAATCAACATAGCGCCACTAAAATTTGTAGGTGGACTAAGACGAGTCTTCGAACCAATAGAGTTTGCTATAAAGAGTTGTGGTATCCTCCGGTTGAAAGTCACAGATGTATGCAAATGACCCCTACTTTAAGCTGCAATTATCACTGCCTTTATTGTTGGCGGTTGCACTCTGGAGATAGATTGAATTTAAAGTGGAAAGAATTTCCTTTAGATGTGGAGCTTGATGAACCAAAGGAGATCATAAATGACGCTATTGAGAAGAGGAGAAGTCTGCTTATTGGTTTTAAGGGAAACTCTAAAGTAGATGCGAAACGGGTTGAAGAAGCCTTAAACCCGACTATGATGACTATGAGTTTAACTGGAGAACCCACTTTGTATCCTAGAATCTCCGAGCTCGTAGAGGAAGCTGAAAAAATGGGTATAATTACCTTTCTTGTTACAAATGGTACATTGCCAAATGTTTTGGAAACAATGGATAAGTTACCATTCCAATTATACGTGAGTGTCTCAGCACCTGATAAGCACATGTACAACAAACTGACTAGACCCCAAATCAAGAATGGTTGGGAGCATCTAAACAGAACCTTGGAGTTACTTCCAAGTCTACAGACTAGGAAGGTGATAAGGTTCACTGTTATTAAAGGATGGAATACGACGAACATTAGAGGATACGCTGATTTGATAGAGAAAGCTTTACCTAGCTTTATTGAGGTTAAAGCTTACGAATGGGTTGGTGCGAGTCAGAAAAGATTACCGAAAGAAGCTATGCCGTTTATGAAAGATGTAAGATTATTTGCGAAAAGAATATCTGAACTCACCGGATATCAAATCAAAGAAGAATTTGAACCGAGTGGTGCAATTTTACTGGTTTAGTTTTTTCGTATTATGAAATATGCTATCTATTATTACTAAAATCATTTTATCATTAATTTAATGTTAAGATAATCTAAGGTTTTAATCTAAAACCACTGGATCTTTCTCTTATCGTTTTAATTGAAATTTTTATTTGGTAAATTTTTTCTTTTTTGACAACAGATTTTAATGAATTGACAGATAAATTTATGCGGTGTTTATTTTTTTCTAAATTTTATAGCTTGTCAATATTCTTTGGCTTTGAAAATTCATTTTTCAAGTTTTCTGAATATTCTTCTAACACCATTTCTGATAGTTTTTCTTAAAGAATATCTATTTTTTGTTATCTGCAACATTATATGTTTCATTTTCTTTAGTACATTTCCAAACAAACTTAACGGTTTAAGGTAAAATGGTTAACTGTTTTTCAATAAGAATCAAACAATTTCCTTATAGATAATAAATAATTCATGTTTATTCATAAAGACAAATATTTTTCATTCCGAATCTATGAACTGAATTGTAATTAACGCGGTGTTAAGAATTGAAAAATGATTTAAACTTCTTTTTTGTTAAAAAAAGTTCTTATAGACACTCTTAGATGCTTTAAGTGTTTGATGCGATTACAATGAAAGCTAACATTGGGGGCATTGTGGATATTTCTACTATAGATTTCCCTAAATCGCTTTGTTCAGTTATTTTTTTCTGTGGTTGCCCATTTAGATGTCCATTCTGTCAAAATTATAAACTTTTTTTGAAGGCGACCTGTATCGATGTTACAACTAAATGGATACTCTCAAACTTAAAATCTAACATTCTCATAGAATCCGTAACTATTACTGGTGGGGAACCTACAATGCAGATAGATGCATTGGTGGAGCTTCTTAAGGGCATTAGATCTCTTGGATTATTTACCAAAATAGATACATGCGGTTTTTATCCAAAAAATATTGAACGTTTAATAGATAACGGATTACTAGATTATATCGCCATGGATGTAAAGGCGCCACTTCAATCTGAAACCTACGGTTCTGTAGTCGGTTTACCTGAGGCAGGGCATAAAATCGTTGAGAAGGTAAAGGACTCTCTAAGAATTCTCTCAGAATTAGATATTCCTGTTGAGATAAGAACAACGATCATTCCTGGTTTAATCGATGGGGCGAGTGATGTGAAAAAAATCGTAACAGAACTTAAAGGTATAAAATTATATGTTCTCCAGCAGTTCCGACCTAACGAAGGTACACTTGATCCGGAGTTTACACAGCGTCCCTCTTCATCTCGAGATGAACTCTTAGCCTTAGCGAACATTGCTAAAAAATACATTCCAGATGTTAGAATACGCACCATAGAAAAAGGCGAAGAGAAAATATAACCAGAAACCTTCTATTTCTACTTAACTAAACCACTATGCTTTATTAACCTGAAAGAAAATAATTCTTAAGATCTGATAAACATTACACTGTTTTTTTAAAAAAATTGTTACGTTAAATTTTATAATGTTGATCTAATTCAAGATCAAACTATTACTGTTTGGTTAACAATAAAAAATGTTCTAATTGCTTATCTCTGTCAGACTCTAAGTATCAACCTAGAAAGTTTAAACTACATTTTACATAAAATTTACCTTTCTCTAGATAAACGATGACGAGGAAGTCCTCATACTATTCCAACAAACTATACTTACAAATGTTCAAATATTCTTCAGAACCAAAACAGGGTCCATAATTATATATGCTATCTTAAAAAACGTGTTTAGGTAACTTCATTACTTTCCAGTTCAGGATATTCCTAGAACGTCCTTTGTTTTTACTGTTTTTAGGTAAACAAAATCTTTACGTTTCATATTTCTTAAGGTTTAAACGATTCAGATCTCTTTATCTAAGATCCAGTAAATTTGTTTAACTTTTCTTTAGGGAGTTTCATGACGTTTTCGCAGTTTTGCGAGGGACGTTAAAAGATGAGCCCGTGACGGGAAGAAAATATCCCGATTCCATCTCTGAATAGCTTTTATTCGCTCAATTTTCTTCTCCGAATCAATTTTATGAAGAAGGATGAGGACATCTCTTGGAGTACTGAATTCCTCTCTCTCTCCGTTTGAACGTTTCCTTCGAATGTGAATACAATCATCTACAATACAGCTCAAAACACATGCTGTACAGTAAACACATAGATTCTCTTCAATCTTCACTTCCCCCGAAGTCCAGTAGAGGGTGTGAGTGGGACAGGCTTCAATGCATAGTTTACACTCTACACCTCTGCAAGTTCTCTTGTTAATACTAATACTGCCTTCATCAAAGAATTCTTTTACATTTAAAGACTCTAGAATCTGTTTTCTTTCTTTCTCCTTCTTTCCTTCAGAGGCTTTTTCAAGAAGTTTGAAAATATCTACCTCTGAATTATTCCATTTTTCTTGAGTCATATTTAATACCTTAGTGAAAACATTTGAAGGAGTCTAGCAACATTCATAGGTTTAGGAAAGTGCTTTTGATTGTAATTTTAATTCCTTTTCAGAAAGTTTTACTAGCTTATCCTCCAACCGCTTCATTTTCTTATCAGCCTCGGTGATTAAACTTTCCCATTTTCCATTCTTTACGGCCTCGAGCGTCTTCTTAATTTCTGAAAATATTTTTTCTAAACTTGATATCAATGGAACTACCTCATCCTTCGAAACAAGTTCAAGAGCTTCCTCAGGACAGAAATCTATACATTTAGGTTCACCATTACAGAGGTCACAAATCATCACTACTCTCTTCTCAGGATTAATTGTAATTGCACCGTATGGACAGGCAGGTATACACCATCCACATCTATTACATAAGCTTTCATTAATCAGAATAACACCTGTCTCATTGGATTGCTTTAAAACCTCTCTTGGACAAGCAATGACGCATGGTGGGTTTTCACAAAGCCTGCACACCATTGCCATATTGAATAGTGGATGAAAACGTATCACCCTTATTCGGGATCTGAGAGGATTAAATGACCATTCTTTCTCCATGGCACAGACAGACTCACAGATATTACACCCAATGCATTTACTTATATTAACTCCTACAAACTTTCTCTTTGAAGATTCTTCCAAAAAATGTCCCTCCTAAACTCGTATCGACATATTTAAGACATGAAATATATAAATTGTTTCAACCTAAAGAAACATAAGATAAACTTCTAAAGATTTTTAGTATCAACATAACCTATGAAAGATAATATACCGAAAATGCTTGACACTATTGCAGCGAGATCGTATGGATTATTGTAGATTTGGGGTTCATGTTGTCTTATCCAGCTTTTTGCCTGTTTACGGAAAATTCCACGAATTTCCATAATTTGTTCTTCATATTCTTCTGCTTGATTTATTCGAATCTTATAATAACTCCAAAATGCTATGCTTAGAATAAAGAGTATGATAGCGATAAGTAGAAAATTATTAATATTTTTCATCCAATTTTCATTTCCTACTAATTATCTTCTCTAAAAATATTATCTTATTTTATATACATACAATCTCTTTATATTATCTCCTAAGATGTCTGGCTCTAGATTATAGAAAATATTCAGGTTTCTTTAAGAAAGTGGATCATGTTTGAGCATTCTCTACTTAACCTATCCATTTTAGTTTATTCTCTATCTGTCTCAAGTATATATTTCGATCTGTAGAAAATTCAATATAAACAATTGTGAAGTGTTATTTATTGGCGATAGATAATCATATTATTACATTGACGGGAAATGACTATTCTTGACTGGTTCTCTATTGTTCATTGGTAATGTCTCAGAAGATAGAATTGAGAACGTGAATGGTGTTCGGGTTCAACCCGGGGGAGCTGCCCTATATGCTGCTATAGCAGCTAAAACCCTCTTTCCCAATGTTCACTTGATCTCTCGCATAGGAAGAGACTACAAATTTATTGATGTTTTAGACTTATTCAATTCCGAACATGTGAAAATGTACAATATGCCCTCCACAAGTTTCAGCATCAAATATAATGAACGTTGGGAAGCTAAATTCTTGAAGGTGGACTATGGAGCTGGTAGTAGGATAACTTCTCGAATACTTCCTCTCAACCTTCTTGGAGACCAAGTCACGATTCACATATCTCCTATGAGGGTTAAGAAGGCGGTCAAGATAATTGATAAAATTAGAAAAGAATCTCCAGATACAATGATCTCCATTAACACTTGGTTAGGATACATTCAGGAAGGGAAGAAGAGTCGAGAAGCTTTAAAGAAATTGGCTTTAAAGGTCGATTTTTTTATTCTAAACGAATCCGAAGCCAAAACTCTCACCCAAACCAGCTCTGTCTCCACTGCACTGAGACTTTTGAAAGCAAACAATTTAGTAGTCACCTTAGGAGAACTTGGAGCTATAATAAGCAATGAAAGTGGGATGCAAATGATTCCTGCTTTATCTTCTCCAATAGGAAAAGTAGTGGATACTACTGGCGCTGGTGATACTTGGTGCGGAGCTTTCCTAGCTGCATACAAATTGACTGAAAACTTGATGAAATCAGTAACTGTAGCCTCTATAATATCCAGTATAAAGTGTTCCGGTTGGGGTTTCAATAAATTAAAAAACCTCCATTTTAGAGAATTAGACGATGTCATCGAATATATCCTTGCGCTAAAAGAAGGAAGTCTCCAAAAACGATTAATAGATTACATTTAACAAGGACTGTGACTTCCATCTTTGAATTATTTACATCAAAAGAGGGAATAGATTATTTTAGAGTTTTTCAAAGGTTTCATTATTCCAGTTTACCAGATAATCAAAAGAACAAATATAATTCCAGAGAAAGTATGTACGGTTTGTTGAGTAAAATCTGCATTCATTTCAGACATTACTTGGAAAGATGGATCTCTCTTGTAAATGTCTATGATGTATCCCCTTCAGACTAATGTCTGAAACCGACTATGCTATTCTTTCAAAGAGAAGAGAATTTCATTTTGATGGAGCCATCAATTCTTTTTCCTTAATCTTCTTTAACCATACTCTGAACAGAAATTTTTTATCTTTAGGCGAGAGGTTTATGGTTTCTCCAATCCAATGTATAAATGATAACACGGACTGTTCATTTTTCATTCCTGCAACACACTTTCCCCAGTCTCTAGGTGACATATTAATCCATTTGTCGTCTAGAATATGCGTTAGATAATATTGTGTTGGGCCAGATTTCTCATTATATCGCCATCTAGAACCGATCACTAAATGTATACCTGATGCAACTTGTTCTAAACGTTCTCGAGTTTGGTCTATACAAGCAGCTCCAATTTGAAAAATGATATTACTTGGAACCGCATTAAACGTTTCCAATTCTTTGACTACTCCTTCAATGGTTGACCCAGTCGCTTCACCTATTTCATACAGTAGAATAATGGCTGAAGATAAATCCGTTTTTAAATCTCTTAGGGTATTCCAATAGACCTTCGCGGGGAAATGTAAAGGATCATTTGAACGATTTAACCCCAATCCGAAAGTATTAAAAACAATACCTTTTCTATAAAATTCTTCTTGGAGAAGCTTGACCACTGGTGGTCTAAATATTCCACAGCCAGCTCTTGCAATAGGCGCTGCATAAACATTATCTATTTCTTTCGAAAAGCTTCGTAATCGCGGTATGTATTGTAACGCGTGTTTTGTTAATTCTAATCCTATCTCTTCAAAGATTCTCCGCGTCTCATTAGTAGATTTCCACGCTTTCCTGTAAAACTCTATTATCAATGGTTTTACACAGTCTACATCATAAATATGAATCAATACTATACACTTCTAATCAAATAGTTCATTAATATTGAGTGTAGATTATATTTTATAACCTAAAGAAGACATTTCTATCTTCTTCATAGAAAATAAATAATTCGTATCTATAAATACTATCTAAAAAATTTATATATTTGTCTTATTGCATTCTAAAACAATTTACAACAAATTAAGGATTTGAAAGTTTAATTATTGACTAGAAATCATATTATCACATTGACCACTAAACTATTTCGCAGATTAACAAAACAATTTGGCACTTTGCACTGTTATGAATGTGGCAAACTATTTCAAATTGGTCAATCTGTGATGGCTCATCCTAGAACTAAAAGTGAAAGTGAACAAGGCACATTATATTACTGTATTCCATGTTGGGAATCACATTATTATTAATCAACCAAAAATTGTTAAATACGCTTTCCATAGGTTCTTACTGTGAATTCTAAATAGTTATTCTTCTATATCTTGAACGGTTTGATTTATTTTTAAAAAATAGAAACCCTTGTTTTCCATTTTATGGATGATGATGGACAAAATACTTCAATGTAACTTATTACTGACGTAGTTCTATGTTACATTATATGGATTATTAGAAATTAACTAAAAAAAAGTTTTATGCTTTTCATTAAATTGGTGATGATTATGGGGTTAGAATCTTTTCTATGGCAGAAGGAAATTTTAATAGATGATTCGGGATGGGGAGACCTCATCTTAGGCGTGGTGATTGGTGCTCTTATTCTGCCAGATCACAAATATATGGCTCGAAGAATACCTGTGTCCTCCTTCCAACCACCTCACTTTAAAAATAAGAAATATCTAGATGACGCTGTCCGGATTGTTGAAGAGATCATTGAAGTAATGGTGGATAATAAAGAAGTGCGTTTCAAAGTTTGTTCCGGATATGTACTCTCAAGTGTACGTAGATACCTGCGAAATCAAGGATATCATGTGGAAGAGGTGGAGATTATCGGTGAACTCCAAGAATTAGTTGAGGGAAGTTATATCCGCTGGTGTGAAGAATTGGGTATTTCAACAGAAACAGGGGGGAGTAAGAGAAATTTCTGGACATTTCTTGAATGGGTCGCTAAAAACCCTAAAACTAGGGAGAAAATTGTAAAGACTGGTTGGAAAAGCTGGAAACAAAAGTGGCGTGTTAAAGTGTATGAAAAGAAATAATTATGCGAGTAGAATATTATCTCAGATCCTATTGAGATACTATGTTTTTTCGGTTCATTCTTAAGCAGCACTCATTTTCTTATATTTCTTTTTGATTTATACAGCTTAAGGTTTGATAGCTAAAAGGATTAGCTGTTGAGTGTTAATGTTTAATTCTGTGATTTTATAGTTTTGAAACTCTTTTATGTCTCCTAAGATGTCTTTAACGATTACTCGGTTTCCATCAGATTTAGCGTATACTGCGTCCTTGAATACTATGTTACCATTAATCATTACTTTAAATTCACACATTATTCTTTACTTCTCTTTATTAGGTGGATAGAGGTTCTGAAATGTCTCTTCAAGAGTGATGATAAGATTTCCAAAGGATTCTAACAGATGGCTCTGCTCATGTTCAATTACACTTCTTTTGATCAATACGTCGGAAATGGCTTTGATGGCTTCGAGCCGAAAGATCATCAAGTATTCAACTTCTGTCGGACTGGTAAGCTTTTTTATCCGTTCAAGCTGAATATTCACTTTTCTGCATTTATCAAGACACTTCTTTAGTTCTTTGATGAACTCTTTTTCCTCTTTTACGTATTCCTCCAATCTCACTTCCAACTTACGCGTTTCCCTTGAAAGGTTTTTAGCCATTTTTTTCCACATTCTTATGATTTTATGTCTCTACTCTTATTGCTGAATATGGTCGATGAATACCACGTGATTCGATTGCTTTAACCAGAATAAACCCTAAGGTTCCACCGAGTAATCCTCCCATGGCGTGAAGGCTAATGAAGAGGATGACATTTCCATACACCTGGCTTATTATTACAGGATCTATGAAAAAGGGGCTAATTATGGAACCTGCAAAAGCACCTGAGAGAACAGACAGAGCGATTAAACTTATTGCTCTCTCTTTTAGATTCCCAAAACAAGTCTTATACCCTACGCTTCTAGTTGTTAAATCGAAGAGGACACTTGCTGCTAGGAATCCTAGGAATTGTGTAGCAGTAGGGCGGAGAATGAAGTTGATTAATGTTGCTATGAGACCAACAGCTGTGGCGGCTCCAAATTTTTTAGTCCACCATACTGCAATAATGAGGCAGGTGAAACCGATTAAATCGCAAACAAAAGGGAGATGGGTTACTGCCCAGAAGATGGGTGAGACAATTGAATTGAGTACTCCCCACAGAGCGGCACACATAGAGATCGCGACGATGTCACGGCTTGTAAAGTAGATAATAACCCCTTTCCATCTTATCAGTAATACTTTTTTTAATAAATGTATTACTCTCATTATTAAAGTTTTATAGTTTAGTAATACTAATTCAAATGTAGGCGATAGTTTTGTTTAAGAAACAGGTATCTAGAATCAGCATTTCTGTACCATCAAATTTGCTCAAGAGCTTTGATGATCACATTAAACGTTTAGGGTACACTAACCGATCAAAAGCCATACAAGATACGATGCAAAACTTCGTAACAGAGGCTAAATGGATATGTGAAAAACAAGGAAGAGGAATCGGCTCAATTGCCATGGTCTACGATCATGAAGTTAAAGGTCTAGAAGAGGAATTGACAGATGTGCAACACCTGTTTGAAAAGACCATCCTCTCATCTATGCACATTCACCTAGATAATAAACACTGCCTGGAGATCATTGCAATTAAAGGGAAAGCTTCTGATGTCCGAGATCTCACTCAGGAGTTGAAGACAAAACGGGGTGTAAAAGGATTAAAACTTGCCCTCGTCACCCTTTAATAGTAATACACATAATATTCGTTGAAAATATAACTTCTTTAATGTTCTGTTACTTTAAAGAGATAAGTTTTTACATTTACTTCATAATCGTTTGAGATAGAGACTTTTCGATCACTCTAAGTGTAAGATGAATGCAAATAATTCTCAAAGCCCCAGTAATCAACGTTTTCACGAAATTCGTTTCTTTTTTCAGAGAACTTAACTCACTCTCTGTCTATGTTAAACGCTAAACACTTGATGTTGTATGGTATGTTAGGCGTCCTTCAACTTTCCGTTTGATATTTTGGTGGTTTCGGAGATATTCTTCGAGGACTTCTTTAGCTGAAGTAGTGATGACTCTAGAATTTCCCGCTTGTAAGAGTTCTTCCTGGGTGAGATTGAGATTAGCTAATGCATTGTTGAAGTGATATCCTTGAAGGCAAATTCTATACATCTTGTCAGTTATCACTTTCTTACCAGAGATTTGGAGTGAAACAAGTTTATGCATGACATCGCTGTAGACAGCTCTCACATTAGCGTTCACTTGATAACATTCCCCTTCGGAATTTCGATTTTCTGGACGCATAATATATGCAAAGACTTTTTGGAGTTGCGCTCCAGTGATGGTGTATCGTGTGAGAATATCATCATAGGGGAAACAACTATGTAGATCTTTAAGGATGACTAATGGGCCTAATTCATTTCTGCGGATGGAACCGCTTCCAACTAACATAACATCACATTCCGCCACCTCACCAAAAGCGTCAGCGACGAGATTCCCCAAGGACGTTTCCTGTTCACGTTTAGTATGTGTCAGTTTGAGGGCTAATTTACAGATTACTGTATTATATTTGCGATCAATTTCAGTTTGAAATGTGACAATATAGTCTTGTAGCATCTGGTCAGGTTCCGCTAAGCTCTCATTGATCGGGATCAACTTCCATGTATACTCAATGATTGAGTTAGTGTCATCATCCACAACAATGTCAAACCGGCCAATTTGATCTGAGCCTACACCAGCCTGAACAATTAAGACATTATTTATCATACGTGGTTTATCCAAGATCGTGTGGGAATGGCCTCCAATGATTATGTCAACTCCCCATTCTGGATGTAACAATTTCGCTAACTCAATGTCGGATTCAAATCCGATGTGGGTAAGTAAAATTGTGAGATCTATATCATCATTCTTATACACATTCATAATTTTACCAACCTCGAGACTTGCTTCCTCTAACGTGACAAAACTACTAATAAGCGCATCTTGTTTAAGCGAGTCCATAACTTTCTCAGTGAGAATACCCGAAAAGAGTATATCAAATCCTGCTTGCTTCAAGATGACGTAGGGTTGCATCAACCGTTTATTATATTTACTGATGTATAAATTAGCATTCACGATTGGAAAGTTCGACATCTTCTCCAAAAAGAGAAGATGTGGTAATCCATAATCAAACTCATGGTTACCAAGCGCGACTACATCTGGAGCCAAATAATTCATGATTTTCATCGTGGAAATGCCTTTATATTCTGCATCAATCAAGGAGCTTTGCACCATATCTCCCGAAATTACATACAACACGTTCTCTTCTTCTTGCCTGACTTTGTTGATGTAACCCGATAAGAGCGATAATCCCCCGATTAATTTTCCTTCTTTCCCCTGCACTTCAGATAAGAAATCTCCATGCATGTCATTGGAGTGAAGGATGGTAAATTTTTTTGTTCGCATTTACCTTCAATCCTGTTATTATATTCCATCTCAGCTAATTAAATGTCACTACAATTTTTCAAAAAAATGGAAAAATAAGGGACCGTGAAATCTAAGAGTCTGGATGTTATCCGTTCTTGAGAGCGCTTTGATCGTGATCTTTATTTTTTTAGCGCTTTTTGTGGAATTAGTTTTCTATATACACTGAAGAAGATACCTAATCCTAACAGTATTATCCCTAAAGATAGGAAGGAACTTGAATATCCGAATGTGACTAAGATAAGTCCAGTTATTATGGGTCCCAACATTTGGCCAACATCCATTATTGTTGCTAGAAATCCCATAGCTAGTCCATAGGTTTCTTTCCTTGCTAGGTCACCTACAAGTGCAGGTGTTGAAGAGATTACCATTGAAAAACCAAATCCGTAGATTAATGATATAGTTAAAAGAGGAAAGAAACTGGTAATGTAAGGAATTGCAATAAGTGGAAAACCGCTTATCATTAATCCAATTAGTATAAGTATCCTCCTTCCAAGTCTATCAGAAAGTTTACCCATGAAAGGACTGATAATCGGAACCATGATGAATTGCATACCCACAATCATCCCGATTAAGGAAGGGTCTAACTGGGCGATATCCTTTAAGTATCCTATGAAAAAGAACTCTAAAGCTCCATACACATATCGTGCTCCAGCTTCTGTGGAGCTAACAATCAAGATATCAAGATTTTTAAAAACGTCTTTCCATCCATAAGTAGATTCAGACTCACCATTTTCCTGAGACGGACTATGTGATGACTTCGGCAAATGCACTCTTGACGTATCATCCTGTTCCTTTAGAAAACGTAAGGTCATGAGAAATACGGCAAGTCCAATAATACTCACTATTAGATACAATATTCTAAAATTCCATAAAGTGATTGACAATATGAATCCTCCGAAGAAAGGAGCGATGCCTCGTCCTACAATGGTGGCTGATGTAAAGGTTGAGATTCTCTCTCCTCTTTTAGAAGTGTAACGCTCAACTACTGCGGCTCGAGCAACAGGTACAAAAATAGCGGTTGCAAATCCATGATAAAACCTTACAAGGATCAGTTGCCACCACGAATTAATAAAAATGTATAAAAAAGGTGCTGAAGCAAACACGATGCTGGAGACAAAAAGAACTTTTTTCCTTCCTAAATGATCAGATAAAGAACCAGCTGGAAGACTGAATAAAATTCCAGGTAAAGTGGACGCCGCAGCGACGAACCCCATCAAAGTTTCTGGAGTTTCCAAGCTTTCTGCAAAAGGGTTAAGCACAGGATTCTTAGACATTGTAGAGCTGAGAATAGCAAAGGCTCCAATGATGCATAATGTGATGAAAAAAATATCTTCATATTTTTTGTGTTTAAAAATCACCTTTTCATTCTCTCCCAAATCCATGATTATCTGTAGGGTTTCCTAACTATCTTTCAAGATTTCATTGTAGAGGAAACACTGCTTGGAGCTAAATATAACTTTGTACATCACGTTTAGATTTTTCATAAATCGGAGCCGTATTTTCGAACTGATGTTAAATCTCTTCTTGGTTACCAATACAAATGTATCCGAATATTTCTTTTTTTTAATTATCAATAAAAATTTAATAAATACAGTACGTTTGTCTAGAGAATTTGGATGATGGACTGTCCTTCATGTATAGTTAACTGTTTGAGTAATTGTCCTGTCTCGGAAATCTTTCATTCATCCGTTTCATTGCGTAGAAGTATCGTCTATTTTTTTCTTAATTTTGTTTTTATTTCTATCCCATCGATTTACGATATCTCCTAAGAGTTCTGGCTGGAGATTATAGAACAAATCCATATTTCTTTCTGGAAAGTGGATTCTAACGGAGAATTGTCGGTCTAATCTGTCCATTTTTGAGATACCAAATTGTGGTCTTATCGGGAGATATTCATTATATTTATCGTGGAACTTGTCAATCGCGGGAATGATGCATTCATCAACAAGTTCTCTATGTGGAACATCGTGAGGAAATCCGATTTGAAATGTATAGTCGATTACATCCCCCTCAGAGAAGTTGAGGATCACACTATCTAAGACTTTTCGGTTCGGGATTTCCATAATATTAAACGTAGGCGTGTAAATCTTCGTATAATTAACTGTAATTTCCTTCACTTCTCCCTCAATTTCTCCAATTCGCACATAATCGTTAACTAGGAACGGTCGAGAGATCATGAGATAAATTTCAGCTAGGAAGTTTCCGATCGTTTGCGTCGACGCAAACCCTATGGCGGCCCCTCCGACAGCAGATATACTGATTAACCAATCAGCACCTAACCCAAATACTTGTAGAATCATTATGGTCCCAATAACGAACACTACTACACGGACAATCAGTTTCAAAATGTTCTCAAGATTAGTATCTAAATTAAACGTGTTCGACGTTCGCGAAATAGCGCTTCTTAAAACTCTCTCTACAATGACGATTATTGCAAGAATAATGATGCTTATTACAAGTTTTGTAACCTACTCCATCGTTACAAACATATTCAACCATTCAAGAATCTGAGAAGATATTTTCAGTAAAGAGTATCTCCCCATTTCATATGTATTATGCGTGAGCTTACCAACGCTTCACAAGAAGCACATATTTTACTAGACAACTTGTCGATAATTTGATGATTTATACACCCTAACTCTTTATCCACTCAAACCTTGTACGAAATTTCTCTTTGAACAAGATTGGATAACTCAATCAATCATTTCGTTAATCCATAAATGTTTTATAGTAAGAACAACAGAATAGTTTTTGCCCTCGCAGGATTTGAAAGTCTGCGCTGCATGCATAAATCCTAATTATCTCATCTCTTGTCAAAGAGTTGGTCAAAAACAATCTTATTATGGGTAGCATGGTACAGGCTCTAGCGGGGGTTCATTTTTTAAGTTTTGGGATTAATTTTGAATTATCATTCTCAGAACATTTTTTACTGAAGCTCTCCGTAGAGTCGAGAACGTAACCTCTTTTTCCTTTATAAACTATTTAAACTATTTTTTATAAAGTTATCTAGAGTAATACGAAAAAAAGGCCTATAAAATGATCATTAATGAACCGTTTATTATTATAAGACATGGATATAGTTAGCCGGGAGTTTATACATCCTATCAATTCTGTTGATTAATGGTTTTGTTTTTACCTTCCATTCAGCCGGTATTTATATATAGTTAACTAATAGTCCAAACATTACATAACAACAGAACGTTTCATGAAGAATAGATATTCAGAATATGCAAAAAAAAAGATAAAGTGAAGACTCTTTCCTGAGATATAGTAATTTTGATAAAAGCGAAGATTACAGTATAGAAGTTGTAACAAGGAGTTTAGTCTACAACACTATTAAGGATACTTTCCTCTCTTTTTAAGTATTGATAATATGATCCGTAAAAGAACATAATTTATTATCTAATGTTGAGAATATATGCCAAATGTAATTGTCAGGGCTCCAATCTCCCCAATAAAGATTCAAAGACTGTACGATTTCCTAAGTCCAATCTACGATCAATTAACTCGAAATGAGAACCTTTCAAAAGAAAAAGGATTTGAAATAGCTGACATAAAAACTGGTTTCATTACACTTGAAGTCGGATTCGGAACAGGACAGATTGTAATAGAGTCTGCGTTGAGAGTTGGAAAAGACGGTAAGGTGTATGGTATAGATATCTCACGTAAGATGTTAGATAAAACAAGAAAAAAGATCAAGAAACATGCGTTAGATAGAAACGTTGATCTCCAGCTTGGAGATGCAAGAAAATTGCCTTATAGAAAGGAGGTTTTCGATGTTGTTTTTAATAGTTATATGCTAGATTTAATCGATACTCCTGACATTTCAAAAGTTCTGGTGGAATTCAGTCGAGTATTGAAACCTAGAGGCCGTTTAGTGCTAGTCGGTTTAAGTAAAGGTGAAAAATGGTATTCAAACATGAGACTATACGAATGGGTCTATAGCAAATGTCCTTCTTTACTCGGCGGATGCAGACCTGTTTTAATTAAATCGTTTCTTGAGAAACTTGGATTCCGGAATGTGAAAAGAAAGTTTTTGATGGTAGGTCGGATTATCCCCACTGAAATAGTATGGGGAGATAAACTAAAATAATGTCTTATGTCCAACTTTACATTTTTTTTACAGGAGTTAAAATAACCTTCGGAGATTCTAAAATGGATCCAAAGTTGGAGAAATAGTAATTTTTCTCACTTTGAACATGAAAGATCAGAACATAAAAATCAGTAAAAAAGTGGAAAGGAATACCAGCGTTTATACTCTTTTGAGCTCAAATTTTTAAAAGATATTAAACAAGTGTTAAAACTTACAAAAGGAAAATTGTTTTTCTATTAATTCCACGGTATACATTAGAGTTTTTAAAAAAAAACAGTTTTCTATGGGACTTTTGTATTAAACTGGAATGAATTCTATTCATTAGATAAAATGACAGCATTCTGACTTGGAAAAATTTTTTATTTTCTCTGATCTCTTTCATCGTTAAGCCTTATAATAAGAGATCTTAATTTTACTAATTTGTTTTCAGAAATTCGAAATTCAGTCTCATACGGACAAAGTTCATCTAAGGTAGCATAATTTTTTTCTTCATCATAAATTATGGGATACAGTTGACAGCCTTCTGGTCTTTTTTCGTAAATAGTACATTGGTTACCATCATTAAATACACATCTTCCATTATAATTCTTTAATTGTAACCATCCATCTTTATTGATAACAAAATGATCATACTCCACTTCCAAACTTTTTATTTGTTCAATATCTTTATTCAATAAAGGCATCTCGGTTTCTAAACAACACTTAATACATTTATAGTTCAGACAAGGATTTTTCAAATATTCACTTCATGATAATCCGATTATGACAAATATGGAACCGTATGTGACAGCGTTGAGGCTCGATACATTTTTAAATAAAAATCAAGACGCCAATTCAAGACATCAACTCCGCTCTTTAAGAGTTACACATGAGTAATCGGATCATATCTACCTATTATTCTTTGAGGTACGCTTCCGCAGAATCTATAATCTCATCTTTGAGAGACTTTATAAGGCAGTGCTCATATAAATGAAGGAAAACTTTCATCGTTCTATTGTATTTTCCAATGAACTTTTGAGTGGTTTATGTTATTGGGGTAATTATTTGGATAAAAGGAATACTATAAGTGACTCTCGAATAAGATCTCGATTGTCTAATAGACCATTTGAAGTTTTAGGAATAACAGAAAAGTTGTTAGAAGATGATAGAATCTTAGTTCAAGATCTTGATAGATTCACAAAATTAGGTAGAATTCGAGATAAGATGAAACAAAGAGTATGGACCATTAGTAATAATGGTGTTATCACCAAGTTATTGAACTTCCAAGCTGTCAAACAGGGCGATAAAACTTATCGGTTTAGACGAAATCAAGTAGATTGGTTAAAGAGTAACGATTACTTGAAGACAGTTCTACCTGTTAAAGGAGAGTTATAACTTTTGAGACCAAGATTAGGACTTTTCGAAGAAAAAAGAGGTCGACCACGGGGTCAATCCAGCGAGTATTTTGATTACCTTAAATCAGTTGTGTCGTTAGCAAATTATCATAATTTAGATCCGAAGAAATTAGCGAATGCCTTCTTGGAAGCATTAGAAGAAACGAAATCTACTTGTAAAAGTTTAGAAATTTCTTGCAGAGATATAACTCAGGAGAAGCCTATATTTCTTATAATTAAAAACGAGCAAGTAGTCTGGCAATCCACGATAAAGCGAGAGAGTATCAAAAACCCAGATATTGAAGTTTACCTAGAAAATCTCCCAATACTTTTTAACTCAAAGAAGAAAAAACATAATATAGACCAGAAAATTGGAAACTTAAAGTTTGGTATGAAAGGAATTTCAGTTAAAGGAAAAATCATTGAGGCTCTTCCCCCCAGAACTGTTAGGACAAGATTCGGAACCTTCGCCGATGTCGCTAATGTGTTGGTTGCTGATGAAACAGGATCGGTGAGGCTTAGCTTATGGAATGGTCAAATAGATAAATTTCATATGGGGGATTATATAGAATGTTCAACCTGTACGGTCCGTAGATTTAGAGGTGAACTTCAGCTAAGACTTGGAAGAAAAGGTAAAGTGTCAACCATACCTGAACCTTTACAATGATCATTAATTCTACTGCCTTATTTAAGATAGAACAAGAAAGTTGATGCAAAGATCAAAACCGAGAATGATATATCTAACATTTTTTCTAGTATATGTCAAAAAGTCAACATAACAGAAGATTTAGAAAGAATATTTACTGTATCCTTTTCGCCGATTTCCTTCAAACGCACAAATCAATATTTAGAGAGTATCTTTCCAGTAGAAGTTTCAGAGTTCTCAGTTTTTTTTTAACTTACCTATTCACATTACCTGATAAACAGTGGGTGTCATTTATGTGAATTCAACTGACTACATTTTATGTCAGACTCTTAACTGTCCATCATTCATCAAATTTAAAAACTATTTGGGTTTGGGGATTAAATTTTAATCTCCACTAGCGTGCGCTTTCATTATTTTAATCTTGTTTGTAGGTCAATGAAATCAGTTTCGTTTACTTTCCTAAATCTTTCATCCTCAAACACCTGTTTTTTGACAATATCAGGAATAGAGCTGTAGACAGTATCTTGATGAGCATAACTTCGTTTAGTTGCTAGTCTTGACTTTACCAATTTTTCTAAAACAGAGTTTATCGGGTCTCCGTATTTGTTATAGTCTAGTTCAACGTTACTTGCAAGTTGTTCAGATGTTCCTTTAAATCCTACCAACATTCTTCTAAGCACAATCTCTGCCACAGGGTCTCCAAGCAGTTCTACGAGTAATTTCATATCCAGTTTATAGATCATCTGATTATTAATTGCTTAATTAAATAAAAACCTAAAATAATTTCCACCTTCTAAAAAGTCGCACGCGCCGTGGACTATCAGAGTGAACAACTCCCAAAGCATAGTAAGCTATTATATCCTCTAAGCTACCATATTTTATAACTGAAAAATATCAAAAAAGTGGAGGAGGTATCCTCACGACATGTCGATGGTCTCCTCCGAGCTACCAACGCATATGATTTAATATACCGCTTTGAGTGTGTTGGAGCTTTTTGATTATCGCTTTTTTTCAAGGCTTGATGAAGTGGAATACCGATCATTGTGAAAAACTAAATTGTAGAGGGTATGCATTCCATTTTATCTTAGGACGCTCATCAGTGATAGTATCTTTATGATATCGGCTTGAATGTTGTCTCCCAGAACTAGTTTGGATAGTCTAGGTTTTGCTCTTTCTCCAATCACCAGGACGGGTTTGCTCATTCTTCTTATGCTTATCGTCATCTTTTCCTCTCTGAGGTTCTCCGCAAATCCCTTTATCATCTTCAGCTTTTCCATCACAGACTTATTTTCTTCCTTCTCTTCCACACCAGGGCTGAGTACTCCCAGTTTCCTGAAGGGCTCCAAGAGGTCCTTCACGATCTCAATGTTTTGAAGATCTATGATGATCTCGTTCTCAGACGTACTGACTGTAACTATGTCTGTGTCCTTTGACTTGACGCTGAAGCTTCCGCCTTTTAACCTTTTCAGCGTATGTATCAGTTTTTCAGGAGGAACGATCAAGGCAGCCACAAAAATAGAGCTTACTCCTTTACATAAACGACGTCCAGTTTGATGCTACCCGAGAGCTTGAAGCTGACTCTTGGCTTCTCATCCTCACCGTCGATAACGGCGAGTGTTAGGTCTTGGAAGCTCACTACCAGATCTGATCCCTTGCCAGCGAGGGCCTCTATAACTCCGCTAATCTTTTCAATAGTTTCACTCATATTTATCACCAACTAATCTAGTGAGGCTTGAAACTAATTAAACCCTCTGTTTAGCAGTCTAAAAAAAAGGGGGACGGGTATTCTCTATCTTGCAAAGAATATTAAATTAGACTACAGTAAATATGGCGTACTGATAACCGTTATTTTAGAAAAATTAGTAAAATCACAACTGGTAATTAAACGAAGTTACACCCATTAAGAATCTGTCTACAACTCCATCGTTGAACATAAGTTTTTGATTCTTTACCCCCCAGACACTCCCCCTATTTCTCACTGAAATGTTGGAGATGTCTCCCGCAAACCCCTTTTTTCAATCATTTTAACAGGAATTCAAATCTAGGAGGTTACAACTGTATATGCTGGATAACCATCCCCCTTTATCTTGAACATTTAACAATTAATTTTATGGGCTGGAATCTTCTGGTAGACTGGAACGCATTTCGCTTTGTTTCCGCCATTTCTTTTTGCAGCCCATCTCAATAGGGGTATAATCGCCTTTCTGAGTTCTAATCCATCTTCTGTGAGAGTATATTCAACTCGTGGAGGAATCTCGGAGTAAGATTTTCTCTTAATTAAGCCTTCAGCTTTCAGCTTCTTCAGCGTGTCTGAAAGAGTCTTTGGGCTGATGCCGTTTAACTCTTTCATCAGTTCGTTGAATCTCAACTTTCCATGATTACCAACGGCGTTGATTATAAGGAGAGCCCATTTCTTACTGATGACGTCTATGACGCCTTTGAGTGGACAAAAACAGAAGTGTTCATCTTCATGCATAATTATACTTTCCCCATCAATAGCAACTATCCAACTATAAACTTGATACTTTAAATACTTTACTTTTAATAGTTTTGATAGAGGTGAAGAGAAAGAATGTGTAAGGAATGTAGTTGCGGGCCACATCATCAAACTGAAGATCGCGTTATACAGAGGAGATTTTTAACGAAAGCGGAGAAGACCGAGAAGTTGAAGAGTTACGGAGAGGAACTGAAGACGGAACTTGTTGCCGTAGAAGAGCGCATCAAAGAGCTTAGCCAATAGGCTTCTTCAAAGATCTCTACCTTCCCCCTTATTCTCCTTTCTTCATTTATTTATATGGATCAAGTCAAGGTTTAATATGATGAGGATATAGATTAAGTCTTTTTAGAGGTAAAGCGATATATGAAAATTCTAGCGTTGGATATTGGAGCCGGCACAGAGGACATTCTCCTCTATGATGATAAGAAGAAAAATGTTGAGAACTGTATTAAGATCGTTCTACCTTCGCCCTCCCAGATTCTTGCAGCAAAAGTGAGAGAAGCCACCCGACTATGTCAAGACCTATATATAAAAGGTGATATTATAGGCGGAGGCGTATTTACGTCCTCACTAAAAAAACATGTTAGAGCAGGACTTCGCATTGTCATGACCAGGAATGCAGCATTTACTGTGAGAAATAACCTTGATGAAGTTCGAGATTTGGGGATTGAAATAACACAAGAAAGCTTATCCGCCAATTTCAACGGAAAAACATTGGATCTTGAAGAGGTAAACCTTACTAGGCTAAAAGCGTTCCTTTCTAACTTCAACGAAAGCCTCTCAGATGTGGATGTCGTTGCTATTGCTGTCCAAGATCACGGTGTTTTCCCAAAAGGGACGAGTAATAGGATATTCCGAATTCAGAAGATGCAGGAACTCTTGGAGAGTGATTCGCGACCTGAAAGTTTAGCCTTTAAGGAAGATGAGATTCCGTCATGTTTCCTTAGGATGAAGTCTGCAGCTAAAGTTTCTAGAAGGCAGCTACCAAAAGCTGATGTTTTGGTTATGGACACGGCTCTAGTTGCGATACTTGGATGTTTGAAGGACCAAGCTATAGAGAAAAAAAGTTTAGTTCTCGCTGTCAATGTCGGTAACGGTCACACTATGGCTGCCATCATATTTCGGGGAAGAATTGTGGGGCTTTTGGAACATCATACGCAAGCGTTAACTCCTCAGAAAATTGAGCGGCTCTTGATCGACTTTGCGGATGGAGAACTCAGCAATGAAGACGTATTCAAAGATGGAGGACACGGCCTATTCTTTCTAGAAGATCCACCACGCTTCTCCAAAATAAAGACTATTGCGGCAACTGGACCGAATAGACACATTTTATCCAAGACAAACCTGTCTATTCATTTTGCTGCTCCAGCAGGTGATGTAATGATGACTGGCCCGATAGGTCTGGTAGAAGTTGCAAAGAGAAAATTTGGGTTATAACCTTGTCAGCAAATCGTTCTTCTATTTGAAGAGGAGTAATATGCCTTGCGTTTTATGAAGTTTGATTCTTTAATGATGGTCTTGGCTGGTTTATTCGCAGTCTGCATGTTATTGTCACTTTTTTCTCTTTTTTCAGCTTTAAGTTTGGGGTCATTAATCCTTGAAGAACTGTTCAGTCAACGAGTAGCTTATGCCTTGTGGGTAAGCATTGCCTCTTCAACAGTGGTAGCTTTAATTGCTCTCCTATTTGGGATACCGACCTCTTGGTTGCTCGCCTACAAAGATTTCAAAGGTAAATCAATCTTAGAAACATTGATCGTGACTATCCCTCACGCTTACCCACCGGGAGTCGTTGGCACGACCTATCTCCTCATGTTTAGTCTTTCAAGTCCTGTCGGCGCCACGTTGGACAGGATGGGCATCCATATAGTTAATACTTTCTGGGCTATGGTAATGGTCAAGGTCTTCATATCCACCCCCTTCCTAGTCAGCCTTCTCACCGAGAGATTCAGAAACATCCGAGAAACTAACGTAGAGATCATTGCTAGATCTCTGGGCGCATCCGAGTTCGGAGCCTTCCGCACCATCACCCTCCCCCTCTCCCATAGGGCAATCGTCGCTGGCACATCGAGGTGCTGGGCAAGGGCCATGGGAGAGATAGCGGGCACCATAGTATTCTCCGGCGCTGTCATACCTGGAGTAACTCAAACCATGCCAGCCATCATCGTCTTTGAGGCACAACAAAACCTTCCAGTAGCTCTAGCCCTGGCCCTCATCCTATCAACATTCTCCATTCTTATCTTGGTCTCCTTTAAGATCCTGACTGAGCGGAGGAGTTAGAAATTGACCAACGTTAGATTAGAAAATGTAACTAAGAACTTCGATACGACGAAGGTGTTGAAAAACATAAGCTGGAAGATCCTAGATGGAGAGTTTATGGTTCTGATAGGCCCCAGCGGATGTGGAAAAACTACATTATTGAAGATAATACTTGGCGCTCTTCAACCTGATATCGGACATGTATACATAGATGAAAAACTTCTCGATGACATGCCCATTGACGAGAGGAATATCGGTTTTGTCCCTCAAGATTTCGGCCTTTTCCCCCACCTCACAGTTTACGATAACATAGCCTACGGCTTAAAAATCCGAAAATGGTCGAATGAAAAGATAGATTCAAGCGTGAAGGAGTTAAAACATATCTTAAAACTGGATGGGCTCGAGGATAGGAAGCCGAAACAGCTAAGCTGGGGACAGCAACAAAGAGTAGCCCTGGCCAGAGCTTTAGCCATCGAACCCCAACTTCTATTACTCGACGAACCATTAAGCGCAGTCGATTGGAATACCCGACAAGAAATCGCACAAGACATTAAGATGATACAAGAAAAGCTGAAGATCACCACCATTTATGTAACACATGACATAGACGAAGCCCTAAAACTGGGTAAGAAAATAACAGTCATGAACCAAGGTAAACTGGAACAATGTGACACTCCTGAAAACTTAATCAAAAACCCCAAGACAAAGTTCATAACACATTTTATCAAGCGATTTTAAAGGTTGAAGCGTTGAAAGAGAGTTTGGGGGACCAAAATTTAGTCCCCAATCCATTTTTTATTCTGTCAGAAACCCTTTTTAGTTCCTGTTTTTACTCAATAAATTCCCTCAAGAGGAGTGCTTGGAATGGATCTATTCACTATACTTATTGCTATTAGCTTGGCGATGGATTCATTCTCTGTCGCTATTACTAGAGGATTAGCGAACACCAAAAAGAAGATTGTGGGTGAGGCTCTAAAAGTTGGCTTTTTATTTGGATTTTTTCAAGCAATTATGCCCCTTATTGGGTGGTTAGCGGGAGTGAGTATCATTGAGTTCATCTCAGCCTTTGACCATTGGGTAACGTTTGGGCTTTTAACCTTGATTGGTTTAAGAATGATCTATGAAGCGATAAAAAAAGAGTCAAATAAAATCGTCAGTTCTCCCAGCCTTTCAATTTTATTCATATTATCAATTGCGACTAGTATCGATGCTCTAGCAGTTGGTTTAAGTTACTCATTTCTTGGTGTCTCAATCGTAATGCCAGCAGTTATCATTGGAGTTGTCACTTTCACTCTTTCCTTTTTGGGTGTGTATATTGGAAAGAGATTTGGTGCGATTTTTAAGAAAATTGGGATCTTAGGCGGATTAATTTTGATTGTGATTGGGATAAAAATGCTGACCGAACATATATGGCCATGACTCTAATTCTTCGTGTGTGCGGTGGGTGTAATAATGTTTGCGGTAGAAAGTATGTGTATATCTGAGGGTAAGGGAGGATGAGAAGGAGAATTTGAGTTTATGAAATTTAGTAAAGGTTTGGGATTAAAATTGAATCCCCAAATCCAAATAGTTTTTTAGGGTTCCGTTATGTAATCTTAATGGAAGCGTATGATGAACGTGAGGTATAAACCCATAGGAGTAATTCACTCTCCCTTTAAGGACACTGACGGGATGCCAATACAGCCAGCTGGAGCAAAGGATATTAAGGGAACAGTGGAGGTTAAGCAGAAGTATATTGATGGTCTTAAAGACATTGAGGGTTTCTCTAAAATCATTTTGATTTATCATTTTCATCTATCAAAAGAATACTCGTTACATGTCAAACCCTTTCTGGATGATGAACTCCACGGTGTGTTTGCCACTAGAGCTCCTAGACGCCCTAACTCGATAGGTATCTCGGTAGTAAGTCTCGAAAAAGTTGAAGGACCTATACTTCACATCAGAGAGGTGGATATTGTTGATGGAACACCGTTACTGGACATAAAACCCTACATTCCAGAATTCGACATCAGAAAAGTAGAACGGATAGGATGGCTCTCTAAGAAAGCAATAAAAGTATACAAAGCGATAGCGAATAATAGGTTTAAATGATAATGTAGGAATTAAACTTTAACCCTTAAGTTGTTATCTTTAAGATATGAGATACTTTTTTTTAGACTGTTGTTACTCCCCAGATACTCCCCCTATTTCTCTGAAAATAATTCTAGTTTTTCAGTACAAAGTTACTTACCCAATGCATCTAAGATTATCATTAAGAGAAGTATTCCTAGTAGTGCAATGACTAGTAATATTAGTTCAGATGGGATTCCATTACTGCCTCCATCATCACCATTTCCTCCCTCATCATTAGTTCCACCTCCATTAGAGCCTCCTCCAGATCCTCCACCGCTACTCGTTGGAGAATAGATGTAAAGGTTCCATGAAGCAGGGTTGAATTCGTTCGGATAATTGCTGATTTTAGCTACTCCCTTTAGTAGAAGGGCTTTGTTCACATTGAGGAGATGTGTTGTATTCCATCTAACATAAATGACGCATACAAATCTCTCATAAGGATCCAATTTTTCATCCTTATCAATGTAAACAAACTCGTTACCCACTAGGGAACTGAGATAATTTTTTGCTGAAGAATAGCCAGCTTCCCCACTTTCGGGAGTATCTATGTCAGCTAACCGAATCCTGCCAAAATTAGATACATCAAGTGTATCTCCATCAATCACTTTCGTAACATAGCCTTGTGCATCAATCTCCATAGAGGCTGAAGTGTATACAAACAGAGTTCTAGACAGACCTAACGTGACTAGGAAGAAGAAAATGAATACTGTTCTTTTCAAATCACTATTACTTATAATGTTCTTATTTTTCCTTTTTTCTCTTATAGTTTTTGTGCTTTATGTATCATCAAGATTGTGGTAACTTTTCCAGAAGAATTATTACTCACTATTTCTAGTCTAAAGTTGAATAGTGCCATGATTTAACTAAATCTTTTGACAATCTTTTTTTTCTTTTGCTTTTCGTTCTATTATGAATGATTTATTCGTTCTTGGAGTTCAATTTTTCATCGAGGGCTTCAATTTGAAGTTCAAGTTTATGGTTTTTATATTTCGCGTGATATCTCAAATTATTTTCTAGATTTAAAAAGTGATAAGTCCAAAAAATTGATTGAATATCAGTAATATTACCTGATAATCTGTGGATTAGTCATAAGGAAGATGCTTATGTGAACCATCTCTTTTTCTTCAATTTTATTAAAAAAGTTAAGTATTAATGTTAGTAGGAAATCTTTGTCTATTTTTTCACCTTTTTCTATTGTTTCATGTTCATATTTCTCTATAAAGTCACCAATTTTTAATGGGTCTTCATTTTTTTGGATGAGAACTGTTGGAGTGAATAATGCAAGTTTTCCGTTTTGCTTTACTACTCTATGCCACTCCTTCACTGCACTTTTGAGAGTATCCTTCTTGGGGAGGTCCATGACTACTAGGAGATTGGCGCAACCATCTTTCAATGGGACATCACTATAACCGCCGTCCAACGAGACTAGACTGTCTAGTTTTATGTCTAAATTTAACAATTGAGGCTTTACAAGGAAAATCCTGCCCTGAGGTATCTTCCTTTGAAGTTGGTATATTATCATCGCATGCATGAGTGAATATTTGGTAACAAGATATACGATAGTATCATCTAACTTTAAGCCATCTGTAAGCAAGTTTATCATATCATTTATAACATTGATCTTAGGAGGAAGCTTCATCAAGTATGATCCATAAAAACTATGCACAATCTTAATGGCTTCTATGAGAATATTATTGAGCTCTTCTTTCCCCTTCTTACCTAACTTGTACACTTTCTTCTTGGGACCAATTCTACTTTTCTCCCATCGACACTCAAGCAAACTATCCCTCAGCATCTTATTCAGAACGCGATAGAGACGACTAATCTCAATCTTAACATCCTCAGAGATGAGGATCTTATGAATCTCATAGCCATAGAATTCTCTATTTCCAAACATTTTTAAGATAATTCTCTTGAGCTCTCCAGTTCTCATACTTCTCACTATATGACTTTCAGTACTATAGTTAAACATTCTTAGCTATTTATAATTAATAATTTACTATCTTGAATAAATAAATATGCAAGATGTGAAAGTGATGAAATATTTATTTACTTTAAAAGTACCAAATGAAAATCGCATGTTGATTGAGAATCCAGAAGCGGCAAAAAAAGGAATTAAAGAAATTATAGAAAAGATTAAACCCGAAGCAATGTATTTTTCCACTATCAGAAGGCTTATCTTTCTCGTTATTAATGTCGAAGACCCACATGTAGAACTTCGCCAGATATTTGAGAATCTCTCGAATTGGGGAAACTTGACCGTTGATCCAGTATCCACTTCTGAACAGTTCAACACCTTCATGGATTCACAATAATACAAACGTTTACAGTAATCTTCTAAAAGATAACTGAATTTATCCAAGATCTCAATATTTTCATCATAGACGTGATAAGGAATCGATCTAATCCCTTTTTTTCTTAGGAGGTCAAAATGGTGGAAAAAGAGCCTAAATGTCAGTTTTGTGGTTGCTTGATTGGTGAAGGCTTCAAACATCAAGAGTTATACGTTTGTATTGTCTGCTGGACTCTGCTGGTTTTGATAATAGAGGATTCGTTTCCGATGATCATGCATGAATTGGGTTGAAAGGCTGAAGAGGTCGTAAAGAATAAGCCTCTGAAACCATATCAGTCTAAAGAAAAAGAAACAGAGTAGCCAAATAATCGTCAACAGAAAATAATAAAACTACTCTTACTACTTTTTGTAATAAATTTTTATTCAATAGATTAATGTTATTCTTCGAAAATATGCTATTTTTAGAATTTTTCCCATTTTCTTGAGCTTTAGTAATTTTTGGAGAAAACTGTATCGAAACTGTTTCTGAGTACTGAAAAATACCGTTAATGTTAAACCTTGAGAACAATAAAAGCGAATGATGCTATAAAGAAACGATCATATATGTCTTAACGTTTTTGATCACTTTTTTTGGTTAAATAGAATTTCCTCTTTTTTTCGTCAAATTTCTCAATAGCATATCTGAGCATTGTTCGCGGCATTTGTAAATAATATTTATTTAGGAATTGTTCTTCTATTACTTGGTCTCTTTTCCCAATTTCTCTCAGCATCCAACCAACAGCTTTATGAATTAAATCATGTTTGTCATGTAAAAGTAATTCAGAAATACTTAATGCATCTTTAAATTTGTTTTTTCTGATAAATCCGAAGGTTGAAAGAATTGCAATTCTTCTTTCCCATAAATTATTGGATTTTGCCAGTTTGAATAAGATAGATTTATCTTTATCAAACAAGTAATCTCCAACAATTTTCGGTGCAGTCAAATCAACTAAATCCCAATTATTAATATTATCTATGTTTTTCAGATAAAACTTAAAAATTTCATTTTTACCAGAATTATCTGTTTTTTTATATTTGGCAAGTAATATTATTAACGCCGTTAATCGATGTTCATGAATTTCACTTCTGAGAATTTCTTGAAGATCATTTAAAGGTAAGTCAACATATTTCTTTGCTACTTTACGCTGCTCAGGAACAGGAATTCCAAGAAAAATATCTCCCTCACCGTATTGACCTTTTCCAGTTTTAAAAAATCTTGATAAATTTTTTGCTCTTTCTTGGTTGCTAAGTTGTGATAGATCGCTTTTTATTTGATTCAACATCGTTTTTATCATAACTTTATTTTTTATATAGATCAGCAAAATAGTTTTTGGTTCAGTCTGTTTGATTCACTTTGTTGAGTTTCGGATTAACATTTCATCTTAAACCCATTTAAATCATAGATATGTGAAAATTTCTCTAAAATATTATTCGAACAATATCTTTTTAGGGATCATATGTGAACATTCACCAAACAAGGTGCATAATATGATACTTGGTATTAGTACTAGTGGTAGAGTTATTGAAAGGAATGAAACTGGATTACTGTTAAAAGGTATTACTGAAGAATTTGTAAAATTTATCATTGAAAACACTGGAGAACCCTCAGAATACATTTCTCTAAATGGAAAGAATATTCTTGGGTGTCAGGGATGTTTAAAATGTGCTTCAGATAATATATGTAAGCTAGATGATGACTGGGCTGAGATCAGAGATCGAATTTTTAAAGCTTCAGCAATCGTCTTCGGTGCACCGAATTATTACGGAACCATAAATGCTGTTGGACATGCTTTCCTTGAACGATTCTTCAGTCTCAGACATCAAGGGAAATTCAAGTTACTTGGTAAACCTAATGTAATTATTACTATTGGAACGGGAGAGACAAACCCTGCTGAAGACTTTATAAAAAATGTTTTTCGTAGTAACTATATGGCTGAACCAATTGGGGTCTTAAGAGTTAAAGGCTTAGCACAGTGCTACACCTGTGGTTTCGGAGCTAACTGCCCTGCCGGAGCAGTTGTTGGAAAACATGGTTTTCTAAATGAGATCAGACATTACCATATCCCCAGAATATCTCCAGAAACCTATAGAAACGCGCAGATTATAGCAAAGAGACTTGGAGAAACAATAAGAGAAAATTTTTAAGTTTTTATTCTGAAAAGTTTAAAGACTGAATGTACAGATTTTTCCTTTTTTTTATCTCAAAGATCAATTTAACACTTATTATACACGGGTTTTATGATCCTCATACAAAGAGCCTTCAAACTATTCTTTCTTCAAACAAATCTACTGATTAAAATGTTAAAACTTCTAATTCTACCTTTTCTCTTTATATTTCGAATAAAATCATAAAGTAAACATTTGTCTCTGCTATCAAATTTTATTTTCCAAACTCACACTTTTTTTAATCATTAACATATTATCTTCTTTATCTTCTCCTATCTTGAATATTCATATGTATACATATTTTTACTCTAAATCTATTCCCCTTAACACACGCGGTATTATTCAATGAAAAAAAGAGGTATGATCTAACTAGATCTTTTTTGGTAAATAAAAACGGTTTAAAATTTTCTGAAACAATTTTTAGCGTAAAACGTTGGATTTGATAATAATGAATAGAGAAAAATATGTTTCTGATAAAACAAAATATTAAACAGAATGTTGCTGTTAAAAGTATGACGTTTTTATTTCTCTGTTGTGCTTCCGCTGTATTCTTGAAAAATTTCTCCAAATGTATTACAAAAATATTTACATGCTAGCTCTAATCCTTCTCTTCCCTCTTTTGTTAGTGTGTAGGTGGTCGTTCTACCTTTCCTCTCCATTTTTACTGAACCATTTAGGCGAAGATCTTTGAGGGCTGGGTATATGGTTCCTGGTGTTGGTTTAGATCCTCGTCTTTTTCCTAATTCTTTTGATATTTCTTGTCCATTCATCGGTTTTTTTGAGAGGAGCCAAAGTGTTTGGAATGATAGCATACCACGCATATCGCAGCAGTTTGGCAGTTCTGGACAACAATTGTCGCTCATGGTTTAATATTGGGTGTCCGATATATTTATATATTTCTATATAATATATTGGGCATACAATAAAATAATAGAGATGACTGAAGTGAAAGAAACCGAAGTAAAAGAATATGTGAAAAAAAGATACAGTGAACTAGCACAGTCCGCAGAATCATGTTGTACATCATCTTGCTGCGACACTTCAATCACTAATGTAGCTTTACGGATAGGCTACTCCGAAGAGGATCTAAAGGATATTCCGGAAGCTTCAAGTATGGGTTTAGGTTGCGGTAACCCTGTTGCCTTAGCTGGTTTACAGATCGGTGAAACCGTTTTAGATTTAGGTTCAGGCGGTGGCATCGATGTATTTTTAGCCGCTAAGAAAGTTGGAGCGAAGGGAAAAGTAATTGGCATCGATATGACGGAAGATATGGTCAATAAAGCTAGGTCTACAGCTTTAAAATATGCATATGAAAATGTCGAGTTTCGACTTGGTGAAATAGAGGATTTACCCCTTAAAGATGGTTCCGTAGATGTTATCATCAGCAATTGTGTTATCAATCTTTCTCCCGATAAAGAAAAAGTGTTTCGAGAAGCTCATAGAGTTTTAAAGCCGACTGGAAGATTATTAGTTTCGGATATTGTCACAGAAGGAGAATTACCTGAAGACATAAAGAAAAGCTTTGATGCCTGGGCTGGATGTATTGCAGGAGCACTTGAAAAAAATCAATATTTAAATACTATAAAAAGAGCAGGATTCGCAAAAGTCGAGATTGTATCCCAATCCACATATGATATAGATATTTCTGAGGAACTAAAAGGAAAAATTACAAGCGTACAAGTCGAAGCCTATAAAAATTAAAAAATATCTCATTATCTCGCAGATAATAACTTTGGGATTAACTTTTAATCCTAAAACTAAATAATAACCTATTTCATTGAGTGTTTACAGTATTATTGAGACTGAAAAATATTCAGAAAGACTCCTTTGATAAATACTTTGAATTCCTGAGAACAAAAGGAAAAGAAGTGTAGAAAAATAATTTAAGATATGACGTTATAGATTAAGTTTATAAAAAAATATAGGTGAATTGCTTGAAAAGAATAAGTTGGAACGAATATACTGATTTACTTGAACAGCTATACGATAAAGTAAGATATAGGCAGTTTGATAGTATTGTAGGTATTGGCCGCGGTGGAAGTTTACTTGCAGCATATTTAGCTTCGAAATTTGGTATACCATTTTTCCATCCAGTATTTGCTGGACATCGTACAAGACATGATAAAAATGTAGAGATAATTGTTCATGATTTAGGTCAAATTGAAACGTTAACGGGAAGTGTATTAGTTGTTGATGATTGGCTTGAAAAAGGCCGTGTAATGACTTATACGCTTGACCATATTTCAAAAAGAGCAAGAATAACTACTTTAGTTATGATTTGTAAAATAAATTCTGAATTTACTCCAGATATAGTTGGAAAATCTGTTGAGGATGATGTCATTTTATACCCTTATGATGCTTAGTGCTAAACCGGATTGTTACCTTTTTCGAGTGGGATATTAAATTTTAATCCCAACCCCAATATTTTTAATTTTTTTTTTGACTATAAACACTGCAATATTTACGTGATGTCTCTTTTTTTTAAATATGTATTTGTTATACTCTGAAATTCAAGTTTTCCGCTTCTTTCTTGTCAACTTTCTTTTGATGTAAATACTTCAAATGGATGCCTGTAAATGATATTGACAATCCTAGGCGCGTTTCGAATATGAAGGTTTTGTATCTCAAACTTTGCAATTTATAAATTTCTGATTAAATTCTTTGGAAGGTCTTAAAAATTAGATAAGTATTCACTGGATAATCTATGCATAACTAAGACTGTCAAGAAACTTTAGAATTAATTTTTATCACTAACTTTTCCATATTTCAGAAAAATTGGTAAATCTATACTGAAGACATACCTGATCTACATACTTTCCTTTCCACGAATATATTCAAAAAAATATTACGGTCAGTATAACTAGTACTGTCACCATCTTTTTGCAATATTATCTCATTAAATCTTATCTGAAGAAATGGTAAGTACTATGAAACTTAACATTATTCGTAATAATCTTTTTTGCGATTCACATTATTCAATTCTTTTTCATCTATTACTACTTTTTTTACCTATATTTTTTCTAAATCTATGGATACTCCCACGCTAAAGGCTATTTTTAATAGGATACAAAAAGGAAAGGTATCCAATATATGATTAATATGTGGATAAATAATTTTATTCACGTTTGCTTTATATTCATACAAACTAGATTTATGCTTAAATAGCTAGTTTAAAGAATTTAAAATGGTGATTTTAGTAGATGGAAAAAAAATTGCCGCCAAACCAACATGAAATTCCTAAACTTCTAAGGTGGAATATAGATCACCCGGGGATTATTCTAAAAAATCCAAAATTTGATATGAAAAAATGGACCTTAACTATCGATGGTGAAGTATTTAATCCACTTACGTTAACTTGGGATGATTTCCTTAGACTTCCTTCCGTTGAAATGAAAAGTGATTTCCATTGTGTTGAAGGGTGGAGTGTCAAGAATCTTATTTGGCTGGGAGTTAAATTTCGAAGTTTGGTTCAAATTGTGAAGCTGAAAGAAACTGTAAAGTATGTGTTTTTTGAATGTTATGATGGGTATACCACGTCTTTAGATCTTGATAATCTTCTCGAAGATAATGTTCTTTTAGCTTACAAACTTGATGGTGAATGGCTTGAAATACCTCTCGGTGGTCCATTAAGACTGGTTATTCCAGATAAATACGCTTACAAAAGTGCAATGTGGCTTAAGCGGATTACTTTCACAAAAGTTAAAGCACTTGGATATTGGGAGAAAAATGGGTATAGTGACACTGCTGATGTCTGGAAAAATGATCGTTTTCTCACGAAAAAAAAGAGTAAATGATTAACGTAAAATATTACTATCTAGTTTTCATTGATGAATTATACTAAGAACCTTTAGATAATTCAGTCTTTTAATATTTAATTTAACCTAAAATTCGCTACAGCATTTTACAGATCTTATATTAAATTCATAAAGTTGAAAGTCTCTTACCAATATGTATGCGTATTAGCACTTACGGTAATAGGAGTTTCTATGCTGCTTGTGTTACTAACTTTCTTCTTAGGGTGGAGTGGGGTATTAGTACAAGTATGCTTCCTCTCTATGTTCACGAACGTGGAGGCTCACCTCTGGAAGTGGGTTTGATTTTCACCATTTTTGCAGGGATGAACTTTTTTTCTAATCTATTTTAGGGAATTGTCTCAGACTTTTTTGGGAAACGTAAAGTGTTCATTGTTTTAGGCATGGCTTTTATAGTATCAATTTTTCTTCTCATTCTATTACGAGGGAGCACTGCTATCTTCAAAGGTGCTATTATTCCTTGTACCTAGGCTCTGGTTTCTGATATCTCCCCACCCAAAAAAATTGGACTTAATATGAGGGTTCTAAGCTCTATTGAAATGGCTGGTTTCGCTCTAGGTCCAGCACTGGGAGGTCTTATTACGGACCAGTTAGGCTTTGCCATCTTATGGATTTTTGTAGCTACCATCTGTCTTGTTGGTTCTCTTGTATTCCTTTTTTTTTGGTTCTGATTCACCAACGATAAAAGTAACTCGAAAAAGAGTTTATTTAAGGCTTTAAAGAAACGAGAATCATTTTCAAAAATAGCAGTATTATGTATTTCTTTCCTAGTTTTCCTCTTCGGTTGGAGTCTACTAGAGCCAAATCTTAACGTGTTCCTCTTTGATGATATTGGCTTAAGCCGAACAATGGGGGGAATGGTCTCTCTGATCGGTACAGGTACTGCGACTCTAATCCAACCTATCATTGGATCATACTCCGATAAAACTGGAAGAAAACGTTTTCTAATCATTGCTGCTATCAGCTTAACTTTTGGAAATATTGTCCTGTTTTTTGCCCAAAACCTGGCTCTTGTTCTCTTGACCCAGATCCTGATAAGCAACTACAACATTTTTCAGTTCATAGGGTCCGCGTATATATCTGATGTTGTACCGAAAAAAGAAAAAGGTACAATGCTAGGCATCTCAAGTATAAAGGATTCTTTTCTTTTAATTTATTAAATAAAATACTTTCTTCAAGAAATGGTTCTTCTTTAATCCTATATTGTTCTTTATCATCAAAGTTAGAATTATGTTATTTTTTAGTAAGACTCGTAGTCAGCGAGATACGAGGTAACAGATCTAAGGCTTAAGTTATGAGAAGATCTAGCCTGTGTGTGTTTAACTGATTAAAATGGGTGTATAGAATTGGGAGGTATTATTAGCTAGCTGAAATATTACTAATCTATGATATAAATGGTTGAAATAACGTGTTATGGCGGAGTAAATGAAATCGGCGGAAACAAAATACAGGTTAAATTCAATAAAGGCAGTATTTTCCTTGATTTTGGGAAATCATTCAAAGAAGAAGGCCATTTCTTTGAAGAATTTTTGCAACCAAGATCAAAGAGCGGTTTCTACGATTTATCAATACTCAATATACTGCCAAAAATCAACGGTTTGTATAGGCAAGATGCATTATGTCCGGAAGGTTTTAGCGTTTGTGACCAGAAGTCGCTTCCATACTGGCAAACTCCTTTAAAAAGCTATGAAAATGCAATAAAAGATAAAGATCCAATTCCGGATGCGGTGTTTATTTCACATGGACATCTAGATCACTGCGGATATATAGGATATCTTGGACCGATTCCATTATATTGTTCATCAGAAACGCAGACTTTGATAAAAGCCATTGATGACGTGGGAAATCTTACTGGTTTTGAATCTGAAATAGTTAAGACAAAAAAGAGAATTGTTAAACAAAGAAAACCTCCTAATAAGCGCAGTTTTTTCCCTCTTTCCTATTACGTATCATCTGAGAAGCCTATCGAACGTACATTTAATTCCTTATCTGACGGAGAAGAACAAAACACAGCCAATGACATTTCTATAACCGGGTTTCATGTTAGTCATTCAGTACCGGGCGCACTGATTAGTCTAATAGAAGCTGACGGAAAGCAAATACTATATACTGGAGATATTCGGTTCCACGGAAGAAATAATCCGGACCTCTCAAGATTGACTGGACTTAAACCTGATCTGATGATTACTGAAGGAACAAATATTGCAGATGATACGCCCGATGATGAAAATCGAGTCAAAGAAGATATCAAAGCTCATATTTCGGATACTGATAGCCTTGTAATGGTCGGGTTTGCATGGAAAGATATTGAACGATATGAAACAGTTCGGGAAGCAGCCATAGAAGAAGGACGAATACCTGTTTTTGATCCTAGATTAGCATACACTTTAGCTAGATTCAATCGTAATATCTATGATGAGGATGCAAAAGTGTTCCTCGAAAGATGTGACAGTATGATTTATACACCCGGGGATTATTCGACGCCTAAACATAAAATTGGGCTAATGGATTACGAGGACTGGTCCTCAAACCCAGCAACCAGAAATACAGACATAACACATCTTACAGAGGGCATTACTGCTCTAGATATTCAACGTGAACCAAGCGCGTATGTGCTTCATTTAGATTTCTACCGATTCAAAAATCTCCTCGATATCGGACCATTGCCTGGTTCAACATATATTCGAGCTCAATGTGAACCATTTAACAAGAGGATGGAGCTTTCAGAGGAAAGGATGCTTCATTGGTTAACCTTTTTCAAGATCAATCAAGAAAATGAACATAAACCCTATCAATGTCATGCAAGTGGACATGCATGCGGTCCAGACTTATTAGAGTTCATTGAACATGTTAATCCTAAAACCGTTATCCCTATTCATACAGAAAGACCAGACTTATTCGAATCATCGAAATGGATAACGAAAAAACCGGATTCTGGTGTACCTATTACGCTACATTAATCTCCTTAATCTACTTTAATTTGGTTTCTTCTTATTCATTATCTTCGATATCTATCGATGCTTAAACCTTCGAATGTTATCTAACAAATGTTTTTCTTCAGATGATAATCCAATATTCTTTCTTTTCCTGGATGTCTTTTTCTTTAATATACCAATCTTTTGTTCTATCATTCTCATGATTTCTTTAGATATGTGTTCTTGATGGTTTGGTTTGATGATTGAATTGTATAGTTTCGTTGTTTGGTGGTTTGAAGGTATCATTCAACTGTCCCAAGTGCGGAGAAGTTTGCTTTGACTGTGCCGTGGAAAAGAAGAGTCTACTCAGCTCTGGATATTACTTTAAGAACTGTGGCTCCAAAATAAACTATGGGCTGCTGATGGAAGCATCTAGATTATGGTATTTTATCATTAGAGCGCAGATTACGAGCTGAAGCAGTTTCATATTAATAAAAATAATATATAGCAATGCAACACAAAAATAATGTTGGTTAAAAAAATTGACCTTTTTTAGAATTAGCGTTAATATTTGCGAGGGTTACAACGATCCAATGCGTTTTGTTGAGTGTACTGTTTTAGCTGAAAAATTTGGGTTTGATACTGTTTGGTTTGGGGATCATCTAGTTCCATGGACTCACAGTCAAAATAAGTCAGCCTTCTGCTGGTCAGTTATGTCAGTTGCGCTAGACCGGACGAAGACAATCAGAGTTGGGCCTGTAGTTACAACTCCAATTGGGGGTCGTTATCATCCTATAATTATTGGACAGGCTGCTGCGACCTTGAATAACATGTATCCTGGAAGGTTTCTGCTCGGTGTAGGTTCAGGAGAGGCTATAAATGAAGCGATGTTTTTCCCTCAGGAAAAATGGCCTAAGTGGCAAGAAAGAACAGAAAGGCTCTGTGAAGGCATTACATTGATGAAGAAGATGTGGCAGAGTCCTGATTATTTTGCGTTTGAAGGAAAGTATTTTCCACTATCCAAATTTTTCCTCTACACTAAGCCTAAAACGGAGATTCCTATCTATTTTTCCGCTGTTGGAGAAAAAGCAGCGGCTTATGCTGGAATCTATGGGGATCACCTTGTAACCATAAACTCCCCTTCGAGATGTCGTGATGTGATTTTTCCTATTTTTGAAGCAGCAGCTCGAAAAACTGGAAAAGATCCCTCGAAGATGGAGAAAATGGTTGAGATGGGTATGTCGCCTGCGCGCCCTTCTCAGTCTCGGAGTAAATCCGTCTTCAGTGACATTATTAATAAGACAGATCCGCGGAAGATTGAGGCGATGAGACAGGGGGTTAGCGATAGCACACACACACTCTTGGACCCGTCTCCAGATGACATTATTGAAGCAATTGATAGCTACTGGAAAGTGGGCGCAACACATGTGGAGATCGATACCAATTCGTTCCCTGAACGGATTCGATTTCTTGGAGAAAAAGTTCTTCCATATTTTCTTGAAAGACGGGAAGATTACTCTCGCTAGATTCTCTTAGTCGCCATAAGGAATGAGCATAACAAAATTCCTATTTTTTGTTTTATTTTAGCTAGCGCTATATAAGTAATAATATTCGAAATAGATAATGGAGGAAGTGAGAACTGAAAACAGGAATAAGACGCTAAGCATATGCAGTATTAGCTCTTGGGATTTCAATTTGTTTAGTTTGAGCGTTTTTTATGGTAGTGGGCGAACCAATTGTAGGGCCAGATCATGCAGGCATAGCAACGATAGTAGGGTTTGTCGGAATTGGAATAATAGGGTTTAGCGCGATATTATTAACGCGCGCTAAGACGTTTGGGTTGGGTTTAAATTTTAATCCTGAATTCACTTGATAGTCTTAATTATTGAGTAGAATATTCCTTGATAATCACAACTAGAGAGAGAAAAATTTTACTTTCTCGTTTCAATCCAGAGTATCAGTAGAATTATCCTGAGAATGATGACTAAAATTTAATCTCCAAACACACACAAAATCGTTGAAGAGTATTTTATGGGAGGGGAACGCTAGCTTAGCTTTTTTAATAGATAAATATCTGTTTTGTTGAGTAGCCTTTAGACTTGAAAATTGATGATAGAAATTCCACTTTTTCGGGAATAATCTTTATGAGGTTGAGTGAAAATGGGAGTTCATTAATTTTATTAATAGAAATTCCCTTATATCCTAATATTTTCTCGTATTCCTCTGATCCGTCTTCTATTACGAATGCTTTACCGGATATCTGCATTCCTCCTAAATTATTCATTCCAGAATATGGATCGAAAATTGATAATGAAACATTCTTGTTTAGCATAATATTTGCAAATTTTTCTCCTCCTTCGCTGATTATATAGAACATGCCCGTTAGATAGAGGTATTCTATCGGTGTGCATCTTATTTTATCATCATATCCGGTTGCTAATGCACATGTATTATGTGATTCGATGAATTTTTCAATCTCGATCAGTAATTTTTCATCGGGAAGAACTTTAATACGCTTATCCCTCAGTTCTTTTATGCAATACGCCTTATTTACAACATCATTTAATGAAAACTTATCCCTATTCTGAAGAGGAATTCCAACTCTTTTATAAAACATTTGAATACTTTTTTTATCATTTTCTGTCAATTGGTCGATCATTAAACGTCCATTTGTACTTCCAGACCATATTACACAATCTTCAAGTAGGTTTTTTAATGGTTTTAATGCATTTGATCCTGATTTTACGCTTAATGATACACTAAGAAGTGCAACTATTCTTTTTTTTAACCAATCTTTTTGCTCCGAGATAAAATTTCTAATATTTTGATGTAACTCTTCGCGATAGACTGGAGATGCAATAACAATTAAATCGATATCATCGTATTTTCTATTGAATTGATTGGGCTTAATATATTGAGCTGGACCAAGGATTTTAGCAAATATTTTAGCAATCTGTTCTGTTGCTCCATATTTACTCTCATAAACAATTAACGTTCTTTGCATTTTCACTCATTAAATAGTACCTTGAAGCATACAATTAATATTTTTTCATTATCATGTTGATCTTACACCAAACGTTTTATCAAGTTTTAACCTGTATAGTCTTTAGCGCGAGTTACGATAAAATTACCGAAGAATTTTGGGTTTGGGGAACTAAATTTTAATCATCATTCTTAATATAATTTAGTTGATTCTCTAGATAGAGTCGAAAAAGTATTTTTTTATCGTTTACACTTAAGTAGGATTTACTATCTTGTAAACTCAGCTTTTTAGTAATCTTAATTATGTATATATTTTCCAGTTTCTTTATTCGTAGGCTTTATTTGCGTTTTCTGTTATTGCTTCCACAATTTGGGGCCAAGTTTCAGGTGGGAGGCTATGTCCCATTCCATCAATGATTAACAATTTTGCGTCTGGAATGG
>SDBT01001643.1_pt1 | contig 39748 bp, 68 predicted proteins | sample 2277101 | NCBI WGS metagenome assembly SDBT01 (sample SAMN10404973, study PRJNA504765) | marine sediment metagenome | isolation source: marine sediment core GS10_PC15, 103 cmbsf | place: Arctic Ocean: Southern Knipovich Ridge | collected 2010 | reverse complement strand
ATCTCAAAGGTGCCAATCTCGGAGGTGCCTATCTCAAAGGTGCCAATCTCGAAGGTGCCAATCTCAAAGGTGCCTATCTCGACAATGCCTATCTCAAAGGTGCCTATCTCAAAGGTGCCTATCTCGGAGGTGCCTATCTCAAAGGTGTCAATCTCGAAGGTGTCAATCTCGAAGGTGCCAATCTCGACAATGCCTATCTCAAAGGTGCCTATCTCAAAGGTGCCTATCTCGAAGGTGCCAAGCTCGAATCGATCAAATGGGACTTCTTTGGGCGACTGTCTGTTTGGTCTAATGAAGCAGACTCACTACTTGAGGCAATTAATAATGGCAAGATTGATGGTTCAACATATGAAGGCGACTGTGCTTGTTTTGTTGGGACAATTGCTAATGCAAAACATTGTGAACATACAGAATTAAATGGATTGGTTCCTGACTTTGATAGCCCAACTGAAAGATTATTTATGTGTATTAAAAAAGGCGACACGCCAGAAACAAATCCAGTTTCTAAAATAGTGTCCGATTGGACTGAAACATTTATTAAGTATCGTAATCAAGCAAGGGCAGTCTAACCAATCAAATAACCGATTAACCGTGGAGATAATGGAATGACCTTATTAAATTATTACAGAGTTGAGATAGTTCTTAAAGCTGGCATTGTTAATGAGGAGGGGGCTTTTTATAAGGAAGAAGAAAAAACCATCCTGAAAGAGAACGATAGCTACGCTTGCTTGGACGACCATTCATTTACCACATTATCAAAAACTGGCGATGGTAGATTTACAGCCCGAATTGGGAAACCGTCCATCTACTCACACATCAATGACAATTGTTTCGGAACAGAGATTGTGTACAGCCTTTATTCGCTAGCGTCCAAACGAAAGGCAACAATCAAAAAGGAAATTGCTTTATATATAAATCAAAAATTTGGTTGCTTTGGCAATGTTGATTTGAGTTTTCTTGATAAAGAAACATGAAAAAATGGATGGATGATTCTTTTACTAAAGAAGTCGGCAAGGAGCTTGGGGACGCTGTTTTCAAGGTAGAAATGAAAATCATAGGTGTGTGTTTTGCTGCTTTGATTTTAATGATTATTTTTGAGAGGTAGTCAGCATGAATGAATTAGCACAAGAGATCCGTGAAATCCTATTTTACGGGAAAACAGAGTTCGATAAATTCAGCGAAGAACAACAGGCCGAGCTTGCGGGTCTTTATATCTGTGAAATGGGAATGTGTGCATATGAAGTGTTTGAGGATATAGATCCAAAAGATTTTGAGCCGCACATGAAAGATATCGCGGGAGGCGTGAACTATCCAGAAATAGGAAAAATAATTGTTAGAAGCATGATTGGATACATTAAGGAAGATATTCAGAAACGGATTGATATTGAAGTGAAGAAAGAAGAATGAACAAAGAAAGAGGGTTAAATTATGTTTGGTAAAAAACAAGAAATCTCGGTAAGGGAAGGTTCTACAGAAGAGTCCATGCTGGCAACTATTCAATCAGCCGCACTAAACCCTGATGTTGATGTGGAAAAAATGAAAGCCCTACTAGATATGCAGGAACGCATCATCGACAAAAACGCAGAGGCCGCTTTCAATGTTGCGATGGTCAAGGTTCAAAGAGAAATGCCAGTTATAAGAAAGGAAGCAGAGAACAGGCAGACGAACAGCAAGTATGCGAAGTTAGAACATATCAACAAAGTCTTAACACCAATGTATACAGCGCAAGGATTTGCGTTGATGTTTGGGACAGACGATTCCCCGCTTGATGCTCATGTGCGTGTTACCTGTGACACATTGCACGAGCAGGGACACTCTAAACATAGCTTTTATGATATGCCTATTGACGATGCTGGCATCAAAGGAACAGTAAACAAAACAAAGCCACACGCATCAGCCTCATCTATTACTTACGGACAAAGAATACTCAAATGTCTGATTTTCAGTGTCCAGTTAGCTGACGATTTGGATGGAAATACAGAGGTTGAAACTATTACCGACGAACAGGAAGCAGACCTTAATTCCTTGATCAATGAAGTTGACGCGAATAAAACCCAATTCCTGAAAATGCTCAAGGTAGAGAAATTAAGCAACCTCCCCGCCTCTAAATATGATGGAGCAGTTAAACGACTACAGGACAAACCTAAATCATGATCACGATAGATTATCCTCAAGGTTCGGATGAGTGCTTTTTAGCGAAACTTGGGATTCCTTCCGCTTCTCAGTTTGGGAAGATAATTACCCCAGCAAAGCTAGAACCATCAAGAAGCGCAGATACCTACATTAATGAACTGGTTGCTGAGTGGTTACGCGGAAAGCATGAAGAGAGTTTTCAATCTTCCTGGATGGGGCGCGGCCTTGAAATTGAAGAAGAAGCCAGGGACTTCTACGCATTCCACACAGGTGTAGAGGTTACTCAGGTCGGTTTCTGTATCGAAGACGCAAAACGCTATGGGTGCAGTCCTGATGGTTTAATTGGTGATGACGGCGGATTAGAAATTAAGTGCTGTTCACCGGGAGTCCACACAGGATACTTAATAGAAAATAAAGTGCCAACTGAACACAGGCTTCAAATCATTGGGAGTCTTCTTGTTACAGGTCGAAAATGGTGGGATTTTTTAGCTTATCACCCGGACATAAAATCACTTATTGTGCGAACTTATAAAAAAGACGTTGAAGACGATTTGAAGGTATTGGAAAAGGCTTTAATCGCCACCAATAAAAAGATTTATGACAAACAGAAATTACTAATCAAAAGCGGAATTAAGGAGAAAGCGGCATGAACGCAGTTATAAAAGAGCCTGAGAACCAGATAGTAGAGTTTGATGAATTTGAGTTAAAGCTAAATGAGTTCAAGGAAAAGTATGATGATGTTGTTTATGATCTGACTGTTCCCGAACAGGAGAAACAGGCAAGGGCTGACAAACACTCTATCGGGAAAGTCTTGAGCAAATTAGATTCTGCTCACAAGGCATTAAAAGCACCACTGAAAGCCAGAACTGATTTGATCGATGGGAGGCGCAAAGAAATCAAAGATCAATTGATTAGTGTCCAGGGAAAAATCAAAGAGCAGATTGACGTTCACGAACAAGCCAAAGAAGAACACGCTGGAATGCTGCAAAATAAGGTTGATTATATTCGCATAATGCTAGAGTTTACAAACGGGATGGAAACGCCAGCAAGCAAAATAGCGGAAAGGCTAGAGCAAGTAAAGGAGTTTAATATCGACGACTCCTACGAAGACCGTAAGGCAGACGCAACACTCGCCCAGATTGAAACATTAAAAGAATTAGAAACCATGTTGGCTGATAGGATTAAGTACGAAAGCGAACAGGCTGAACTTGAAAAACTCCGTAAGGAAAAAGAAGAACGAGAGCGCGCAGATCGGGAAGAAGAAATAAGGAAAGGTGCCGAAGACAAGGCCAAACGTGAAGCGGAAGAGTTAGCAAAGATTGCAAAAAAGGAAGAAGCCGCTAGGGAAGCACAGTCCGCTAGGAGAGCGCAGGATGAAATTGACGATGCCAGGCGGAAACAGGAAGAAGCGGAGACCGCAAAAATCCGGGCAGAAGAAGAAAATAAACAGGCAGAGGAAGATGCCGCCAATGAGGAATCTGAAAAGATAAAGCGCGAACAGGCTGAAAATGAGCGACAGGAAAAAGTGAAACGTGAGGCCGAAGAAAAGGCAGAACGTGAAAAGCGAGAAACCGCTAAAAAAGCACAGCAGGAGATAGACGATGCCAAGAAAAAACTCGAAGAAGCAGGCGCAGCAGCAAAACAAGCTGAAAAGGATGCTGCGGAAGCAGTTGAAAAAGCGAAGCGGGAAGAACGCGAAAAGATAGAGCGAGAGCAGGCTGAAAAGGAACGCCAGGAAAAAGCCGCGAGAGAGAAGGAAGAGGCGAAAAAGTCAAAACAAGCGCACCGTGACAAGATTAAGTCCGAAGCTATTGCCTCCCTGATTGATAACGAATGCAGCGATCAAATGGCCCACCTAATTGTTGAGATAATTGATGAAGGCGGAATAAAACACGTGTCACTTAACTATTAACTACAAATGAGTAATTAAAATGACTGATATACAAGATAGTTTTGAGCGGCTAGCCGACCTTGAGAAAATGATGCTGTATCAAGACCTCACCTCTATAAGGAATGCTTACGAAACATTAGAAGCCGAACTGGATAAGCAACGTGAGGCTTTGGATGATTGCGTAAAAGAAGTTAAGCGTTATCTATGTAACATGAAAACTGACGAGCAATTAGCAGGGATAGAAAGAGTTGAGAAATTATTGCAAAGGGTAAAAGCACTCACATCAGGGGATAAGGGATGAGTGATATTACAGAAGCAGTAGAGAGGCTGAAGCATGAAGTTGATGGGGCTAGTAAGGCAATTCCTCCTAATGCAGATGGATTCCCACTCATAACTTGCCACACCAGTGACATATCCCTTGTACTTGAAGAATTGAAAGACTTAAATCTTACTTTTGACCTGCGCTACAAAGCAGACGTTCGTGCAATAGAAATGTGGCGTAAAGAAACAGGGAAAGAATTAACCATACCAGACCAAGCGGATATGTGTGTGTTCTTGTTGAAAGAACTGGATAAGCGCAGTGAAAATATTAATGAGTTTGTTGCGGCAGCAGGATAAGGGATGAGCACACCACTTGAACAACTGGCCGGGGTAAAGGAGGATATAAATATGATCTTAAAAGGTATTGATTGGGATCAGCTTGAAGCAACTCAAGAATCGCTACGTGAACATATGGCATTAGCAAAGAAGTTGCAGGAACGAGTTAATGAATTGGAAGCTGTGCTAGAACAAAAGGTGATCCTTGGACAATATATGATTGATGCCAATGGTGTCAGACAGGGCACAATCATCGGCTCTAGTCATTGGCCTAAGTATGTTGATGATGCCGGGCTAACAGGGCAATGGATGGAGTTAGTATTATTGCCAGTTAACAATATGATAATTTTTTAACCAGCAGGAGTAAATAGATATGTATGAAGGTAATTGTGAAGTATCACAAAAAGCTATGGTGCCAGGAAGAATAAGTGCATCAACCGTAAGTGAAAAACTCGCAAATGAAAAGGATAGGCTAGAGCAAAGGTTGGGAGAGATTAACGAGGCCATCCAAATGCTTGAGAAAATTCCAGACCTTAAAAATGCTGTTAATGCAATTTCTAAACTCGGTCATTTTTAGCAGACGGAATGATTAAACAGAGTGGAGGGTGATGGTGTGAGTAGAAAGACTAAATTTCGGGTCTGGGATAAATTCAATGAAGATATGTTCTATTCTAACTCATTCGATAACCTTTCATTATTTTTCGCTGAAGTTCAAAAACGGATAGATGGTGGAAATCTTATTGTGACTATGGATTACATCGGCATCAATGACAACAGCGACAAGGATATATATGAATCAGATATATGTAAAATTCATGTTTTCACACAAGAGCTTGGTGAGAATATGGGAGTGATGGAAGGAGAAAAAGAATTTATTTCTGAAATACATTTCGGGGCAATAGGTATGCACGTCAAGACTAATTATGGAGATGATAATCTGCTTTTTTATGATAATTTCCATGAGGAGAGTTTTGAAGTAATCGGCAACATATACGAATCACCTGAACTGCTTGGCCCACAGATGATATGAATATTAAACCAATATTATTCGTGGACATGATTGAAGGCTAACCACTCCTTAAGGGGCAATTAATACCTTCTTCCTTTTGTCCGGATGAGCAGCAGCGCCACGTGCTAATGATAGGCCACGGTACAGCCACCAAGCACGAACTCTGAATATTCCTTTTATTAAGCAGTATCTTTTAAACTCTAGATCGGCAACTTTCCACGTACTAAACAGTAAATACTCATGCCTGATTAACCAGTAAAGAGCATCGTGCATACAAGATGGTGACTTTGTTTTCTTGGTCTGGAATGTTGGGCCGCTAATCCCATCCCACATCCATCCGATTTTAACCGTCATTACACCTGAAGTAGTAAGGCTTATATACTTAGTGTCGATATCTTCACCAGGGTAGATCGCAACCTGGAAAACCTCATCTTCATATAAGCAATGCCTATATCCTGTTGTATATTTCATATATTTTTTAATACTTAAACCGGACTGGCTAGCGCCGAGCGATTGAATTTGCTTTCGAATAGAAAGCTATAAAGTATATGGTATATCATGTTTTTAAATTAACTTATGTTAGTTAGTACTCACTATCGTTTATAGTTAAGTATATAGCCAGTCTTGATATAAAAAATAAATAATTTCTACTACTTGACAAAGGAATATAAACGTTTAAATGAAAGTTAGTGTTCACTATCATTTATATCATTGGTATGTATATCTCTTATAATAAGGCTGCTTTTCTCAGTTCGACCACATAACACTTTTAGTGTGCCCGAACCAGTTTACAACTTCTTTAGAGCCTGGTGGTGGCATTGCCTCCGAATTACACTCACAAGGCATCCCAGGAGCTCCACAACAGCCGTCACCGCCCGTCCATGGGACTTCTGGATGGGTTTTCGCATACCCACCCCTCCCCGTCACAATTAGCGCAGATATGGCTAATAACTCCACACCCATGGCCGTGTTCCCTCAGTCAGGTTATCAAGATGAATAAACCGTGAATTATGATCGCCTTTTTGGGAGATCCCGGCACCTGTCATGCCGTAGGAAAAAGATAAATCTAATAAAGCATGCGCTTTGTTGCCAGAAACACCGATATCCATAGCCCGACCCGCGGTATGTGGGCCATTTTTTCCAGTTGATGAAATCCTGTCATTGTAATCAGGGCAGCGGTAAGCCGATTTTACGATAAATTGAAAGCCAGCATCAAGGCGCATGCTCTCTATTTTAGTCATGAACACACCATCCATTTCCTGGCGCGCGCACCCACACTTACAGGTAAGCTCCTCTTCGGTAAAATGTTTCCACTTTGATTTCATGAAGTTATAAGCTCACGTTTGTCCTTAACTGACGTATTCGCATCTTTAATGGATTGAGGAGAGTTAGTCAGGCTAGATATAAAATCCAATATATCAGGCAGGATAGTGCTTATCTCTGACTCAATTTCCAGAGTCAATTTCTCATCCTTTAAATCTATCGCTGATTGAATCAGATTCGCGTCGCTTTCAGCCTGGAGTGCTGAACGTTCAGCGTCAGATAAAAGAACCTTTCTGCCATTTACATGTTTGTATTCAGATATTTCATTCATAATATTGCCTACTTATTTATCCCTATAGCCTGGTAGGCCATCTCGGATATATTCCCTGAATCAAATTTAAACTGTATTGCGTCAAAAATAGTCGTGCTTATGTTTCTTCCTGCGCCCACAACAAATTTTTCATTCCCAGTAGAATCTTCACCGCCCATACTATAATGAATTCTATTTCTTCCCGATGTACTCCCCACATTTGTGATATGTATCACCCCTGTTAAAAATTCATTTGTTGCAGAGCCTTGATCGCCTAGCAATTTTATAGATGCGTCTGAATTAGATCCCGCGCCTCCTGGAGCACCACCAACTACAAATGATAGACGAGCATGAGCATAATTTGAAGCTAAAAAGGTGATCCCACCATTTATAGAAACTTTGCTCTCAAACGCCACCCCGTCGCTTACAGGCTCTACACCTGAAATATAGATAATGTATGATTTAAACCTGTCATTATCCAGGACAATATCAACAGTCGCTACATTGGTGGCGTCAGCTCTAATTATCGATGTCTGTGAACCAGACACAACATCAGATAACCAAAGCGTGCCATTTGTGATAAAAGTCCTTTTCTCTCCAGGAAAAACTATAAATGTAGTTAACCCGTCAACTGTTTCACCGCCACTTGGATCGAAAGTCACAAGACCTGTAGCGGCGTTGTTATCAATGGTGAATTCAAACCCATTTTTAGCAGTAGCAACGGCAAGTCCTGAGACTGTAAAATCACCACCTGACGCATCACATATTATTGTTCTTTTATCGTCTGAATCAAGCACTGAGAAAGCGCTTGTTTCCGCTCTGGTTGGTACCAGGAGAGACGGATTACTTAATAGCTCGAATGTTATATCGGTGTTATTTGCCGCTACTGAGACTATTTGATTATCTTCAACGTCACCCGCTACCAAGTTCTGATCATGCCGTTTCTTGACTGTCCTTATCCCAACGCCGTCTATATCCAATGTCAGAGAGCCAGTAATAGCGTTTACCGCTATATATGTATAAATCTCCTTATCTATATATTCAGTAATGGCCGGAGTAGCCTCTGCTGTTACATCATTGGTTCCTTGAACATTGGAAAGTGTCGTAACGCCGCTCTCTGGGGTTTCTCCTGCGTCCAAGTCAATCCTTTGCAGAACATCGAGAGAATCATCAACCTCCATGGAATAGCGACCGGGTATCCAAATCTTATTAATACTCTTTCCGAAAGAATCAAGAGTCTGCGGGTTAGCTAACACGACAGTCATCTCTCTGTCTGAAAATATAGGAGTTGGATTTAGAACTGGATCAAGATTAACAATGCCAATGTATATTTTCCCATCGAGCAAAGGCTCTCCGTCAATGCCGAAAAAAGCTGTGTTCTCAGCAATAAATGCGCTCACCTATCTGCCTCCTGATCTAATCTGAGATTTTTGATTTTGTTCTTCTTGCTGTAATGTGCGATTTGCCTCATTTAAAAGAACTGGTATTGTGCTTAATAAATCAACTTCTAAAGTGCCGCGCTTCTTTGCTTTCCCTAAGCGTATTAACATATTCCTGACCCCGGAAGTTTCATATATTCTTGATCCCAATGCTACTGTTGCTGAACCAAACAAAGCTAATATTGCTGGTATATTACCAGCCCCTGCTGCTGCTGCTAATGTCATTGCTACGGGGAGTTGCATCGTTTGCCCGGTTGGAGTTACGACACCAGATTGAGCCGCCCTTTGAGTTGATTGCATTAGCCTTTTAAATCCTTCCAGTTCTGCTTTTGCATCCCCTCTGAAGAAAACGTCAAATCCTTCCTGTAAACCATTAACCTCCCTTACAAATCTTTCTGGACTAAAATCACCATTCTTGGCTTTATCCAAGGCTTTTCGATATAAAGCATATCTTGAGTTTTTACGTCCGACGTCGTCAAGATTATCAAACAATAATTTTACCTCTGAAGGGGTAGAACTGAATAACAAATTCCCTACTCTTTCAGGGGTAACCTCGCCCCTGTCTAAGATTTGTTTTAATTTTGATTTAGTGAGTTTTATCGCTTCGCGTCTATATATTTTATCGGCCTGCTTGTACCTGCCAAGATTTTTATTTGATGAATTTGCAAGGACAAAATCATCAAGATCTTTAGTAGTTGCCCTGATAACATTGTCCATCAATACCTTATCAGTTGATCTTAGTTGAGAGAGCCCCCTCACGTCTACTTTATCAGAAATACCCATAGCGTCTGTTCTGAAATCTCTTAAAGTTCTAAAATTGTCACTAGCTTCTAAAGCAGTTTGTTTAAGGTTAGTTAACTCGTCAACTAATGCAGGGTTTGGAACTCTACCTCGCTTGGTTAATGATTTTATTGCTTTATCTATGTTTGTAATTGTATTTTTAACAGAAATTTCCCCGAATGTATCCATATCCTCGATAACTGTTTCTAACCTTTTCCCTGCTGCTTTCTTAAATTTGTCTCTACTTACTACCAGGCTGTCAAATATATCTTCGCTAACGTTTCTTGGTACTGAATCCTCTAACTCTTTTAGAGCTTCAATTCTTTGCTCTCTCTGAGCCGCTCTTTTCCCACCTGTCCCTAATATCGGGATACGCTCAGAAAACTGTTGAGATAAACGAGAAAATATAGATTTAGGCTGAAAAATATCGGTTGTCAGTACATCTACACCTGTTCGCCTGCTGGCTTCCAAAACAGATTCTATTTCCTTTGCGCGCTGTGCAGAGATTGAGGCGGCTCCCTTTGGTGTTGTTCTTACCCCGAGCGCTGCTAATACAGCCGTGGGGGTTGTTTCTGCGATGGTAGCGGCGGCGGCGGAGCCTGTCTCCTCAAAAGTCCTGTCCCCGATAGTTTTCCCTACTCCCTCCTCCTGAACTGATTTGATTGTTTCAACCGCTTGATCTAAGCCTTGCTCAGCGACTAATTCAGTAATAGCCCCGAGACCGGAAAGAGGTATATTGGCAATATCGACACCTTTTTCGACTAAAGCGCCAATAGTCTCAAGCCCTCGTTGACCTCTTTCTGTAGACGGTTCAATGGTGAGTGCTTCTCTCACCTTTTCAACTGTCCGCGCTCCTGCCCCTTCTTCGCCAGGAAGCGCCGCCATAGCAAGGCCGGCTAGTCCGGCTACTGGCTCTGCTACCAATCCTGATAATACTGTAGGTAAAGCCTCGCCAAACTCTCGAATAGCTTCTGTACCTCCAAACGGGGTAGGGATGTTGATAGCAGTTGGATCCGGAGCTATTGGCTGTTGTTGCGGTGCAGGTGTGGGTGTGGGTTCTTGTTGCGGTGCAATGGTTCCACGTGGAACCTCTCCGGGGGGTAAAGTTATTAGTCCCCGTCTTACTGCTTCATCAAAATCAGCTTTCATTTCACCTTTCAAGAGACCTCTTCTGTCTGCTTCAATCAAGTCCTCTTCTCTTGTACTCATAACCCAAGCCGATTTGTTAATTCATCATCTGTTTTACCTGGGGATGTTCCTCCCACATCTACAACCCCTGGAACTGCCCCTGCGCCCAATGTCCCATCGCCTGTTGTAGTTTCGTCAAAACTGGAGGGAAATCTAAAATCAACAAGGTCTTGAATATCTTGTGCAGTCCTAAAATCTTCTGCTTCTACCGCCGCCGCAATACCACGCTTTGCCTCTCTTTTTGCAAGATTGATTGTCTGCTTTAACAAACGAATATTACCCGCTGTGGATTTTCCGAACCCGGCCTCTATGGCAGCAAGCCTGGCTCCTTCTTGCTCTGATGGCTGAGCGCCAAAAAGAGGTCTTATTTGAGCTAAAACCGCCCTTCCAAGAGTCGCAGAAAGTTCGGCATCGTCAGCCTCTTCAACCCCGAAGAATTGCGACGCCTTTAATCTAAGAAGGTCTATACCCCCTGTTTCAACATCTTCCAACAGTTGTATGGCTCTATGTAGTTGCCCTAGACCTTCTGCCGCTGCAAGTCCGTCATCAATATCTACCCCTATCCTTTTGGATGCTCCTTTCGCTAATTCCCTCCCCCCTGCTTCTTCAATCTTTCGCGCAGTTGTTTCTCCCGCTGTCTCTCCTAATCTGGAGACGGGTTGACCGGCGATAGGGACAACCTTATTTTCTATTTGGCCGGTTCGTTCGTTCAGCACAGGTATAGATTGAGCAAAACCTCCTCCCTCTAACTCAACGATCACGCCGGGAGCTTTAGCAAAGCGACCTTGCTGGCCTCCGGTAGGTTTCGCTCTTGGATCAGAAACTACTTTCCCCGTAGTGCTTGACCGTTGGGCTACAATATTCCCCTGAGCATCAAGGACAGGAGTAAACGATTCTTGTGCAGCTTCAGCCTTCTTAACAGCCCTATCAAGCAGAAACTTACTATCTCCTGCGTTGATGATTTTCTCGTCTAGCTTAAGAAGCTGTCTTTCAGGGGAAAGCTGAGCCAGCTCTGTAAGCTTGGCAGGATCTTCACCATTGGCGATATCCTCCTGAACCAGCCTGGTTATCTCGCGCTGTCTCTCAACAGGATCTTTAATACCTTTTAAGAAAGTGCCCCGCCTTAATGACTTAAGGTTGACCCTCTGGCTTTCTTTCAGCTCCGTCGCCTCGCGTCGATCTAATATGTCAGTGATTCCTTTTAAAGCTTGCGGGCCTTGTGTTCGGAGGATCCTTGATAAGGCCTGATCTTCGGCGCGTCCTCTCCTAGGTTCTGGCACTATTCCAGTGATATCTCGTCCTGTAACAGGATCTATCGGAACGGGTGCCCTTTCTCTATCGGCTACAATCCCCTCACCACCTAAAGCTATATCGATATCAGCCTGAAAAGCTTCTTGCTGCTTCTGTGCTTCGCGCTCCTGGAATATCTGTGCAACCGCATTAAGACCGCCACTGAGATCTGGTGTTAATGACCTGCCTCGAACATTTGCTAATGTAACCATAATGTTTCTCTTAATGAACTATTGTCTTTGAATCCAGCTCATTCATAAGTCCTGGATAATCAATAATCAAAAACCCTTCCATATCATAAACATGCTGTGGATATTTATCTTTAACCTCGTCCGCCATGAATCCTATGGTCGTGAAGTCTTTAATCACGGTACCTTCTGTTTCCGAGATCCAATCCCATTGGACTAATTTGAGATCACAAACGACGCCTATTTCCTCAATATTCTCTTTAAGCGTGTCGTCACTTAATATAATAGTGGTTATCATTGCCTCGGTATGTTGTTCTGTATCCAATTTGAATTCCTCCATTAAAAAAGTTTGAAAAGTTTGGCCCCCGTTGTAGCTATATCTAATATATTCTCCAGACCCCCTGCCCTTGCTTGTTGACCTGTAAGAATAGATGAGGCCTGGCCTTCCCCTGTTGCCTGTAACAATCTTGCAATGGCCTCGGCTGATCGAGTGCCGAATTCTCCCTGCCTTTCTGCACCACCGAAACCAAGACCTGTGAGACCGGAAAGTCCGCTTAGTTGTCTTTCCTGTACGTCTTTGCGTCTGCCAAAAATAAGATTCTCTAATTGCAGTCCTAACTCAGTAGGGACTCTCGCGGCCTCGGTCAATGCAGTCCCTGAGCGCGTTAATCCACCGGCTGAGAGTTGTCCTTGAACAGCTCGTCCCCTTTCCTCTGCCAATTGACCAAAAACATCAGTATCAAATATTTTACCAAGTCGTTCATCAAGGCCGGAAACGCCTGGTCTCAATCTTTTCCCTATCCTTCCTACCTGGCTCTCAAGTGTTGGTAAAGCCCTTCCTCCAGCTTCCGCAAAAGGAGCTAACCTTCCCTGTGTTAGCTCTAGTTCTGCGAGGATCTTATCAATAGCCTCCTGGTTAAGCTGTGTTACGGCTTGTCCAGCTTGTCCGGCGGCCTCTTCTCCACCTTTACCTAAAACGTCACCTATTAAGCCTGGCATCTTTCATTACCTCATAGTATCTTTTGTGTTTGTCTTCATGCGTGAATTTCATTCCTGATATAACGGCCATATAACAAGAAGGTTTATTAACTTTCGGAATTCCTGCATATATTTTATTTGTGTCTGTGTTTCGGAATGCCCAGCTAAATGAATCAAGGAGCGTTTGTTTGGCCTCGACGCCTCTGTGATCTGGATCCATATGGATATGTATCATCATCCCGTCTTTATATCCGTGCAAAGTGCACACCCCGACACCTTCATCTAGCAGATAAATCACCTTTGGTGAAATAATAGGTGGCCACGGTGAAGCATGTTTGACCTTTCGGTAATCAAAGGTCTGGGCTATCACGAAATGATTGCTCTATCTGTTACACGCCTCCAGTCCGTGCCGTCGCTAAAGGCCGGAATTGAGCCGCCTGTCTCGTCTGTAACAAATATCATACCGCCAGTAAAAGATCCTGCTGTCGGTACAGTGGCTACTGTGTATTGTGGTAATGGAACAACATTAGTAAGTTGTGTTTCTAAATCGTCAAAGAAAGCCTGGTATGAACTTGAAACAACGAACTTCTTGTCTTCAACAATTGACACACCATAATCAGGTTTACTGTTTATCGTCATCTTAGTATGGCCGAAATGGAATCCAGGGAAAAATCGATATCTTCCGTGGTTTTAAAACGAACACCCATAAATCCTTCATAAGTTCCTAGACCTCCCATGTATTCAAATCTTAACTTTGATTCATATTCACCGATATCGCCTGTATTCTCAAATATCTCTTTCGGAAAGAGTACGCCGTCCCTACTCATAGCAATAGAAACAGAACCAACCTTATCATTGAAGCCCTGAGCTATCCCAAGCTCAATACTGCTACAGCTAAACCAGTCACCGTCAGGATGTTCAAAACCTAAAACAACAATCCTGGTAATTCTCTCCCCGTAATCAGTGTTGATTCTTTCAAACTTGCCAAACTTATCCGAGAAAGCGGTAAAATATTCCGTTTCAAATTCGGTAATATGTCCACCCCCCCATGGGCTAGATACGTCATTAAATATCGTATCAAGCAAAAACCAATTACCACCCAGAAATGCAAAAGAATCGCGCGCGAGCGTGAAGGTGGCGAAATCATACCCTCTCCATTTGACCCTGCCTGATAATGTGTCTTTTAATTCATCGATTGAATAAGTGGATAAGATTAAATCAATTCTTTCATTGGAAATTTTAACCGCACCACCTTGCGATATCCCATAAATTCCTGGGGACTGGTCTTTCTCATTTCCAACAAATAAAAACGTCTCGGTAAATTCAAGGAGTCCGCCAATATAACCATTCAATATCCTTGAGCCGGTAATATTAATAAAGGGAACTGGGCTTGCTCCGGTATCACGATACAACTGGAATGAATCCTCACCGCCGATAAATAACGTATTCTTGCCGTTGAAACATGCGTTATTCTTATCGGGAAGTTCCTCAGCATCAAAGAAGCTCAGGGCTTGTACGGTTCCTGCTGCGCCAACATCGGAGAAAAAAGCAGGATCGCCATCAGCGGGTATGTAAACGAACCGACCATTAATATGGGCGACATCTACGCATGGTACAAAATTCGCGTTGCCTGATATATCGGTAAGGACATCAAGCTTATCAAGCGTATAAATGTTACCACTTCTAACAACAATGACAGCATCATTAAAACCTATGTCTGTTTCAACTACCGCAGAGCCTGCAATAGTACCAATAACGCTGAAAGTACCGGTTAGTTTGTTAGTTAACTTTCTTAATTCCTGAGAGTAGATTTCATAAAGGCTACCATTCCATTCAAATCCACCTCTGGCTACGCCACCTGGCGTGCTGATTAATCCTATTCCCGGTCTCCCTATCACTCTCCCTTGCCCGTTGTTAAAGCAGTTTTTTAAGTCACGGCGCGTCTTCGGTAAATTTTCAACACCTTCAATACCGAGAGGGAATTCAATCCTGGCCATTAGTCTTCAATAGGCACAAGTTTTCGACCGTTAGCTTTATCTCCATCAATCAATTCTATTTTAACTGCAGGGACAAAAGTTAAGGCTTCACTAACGTTATCACCTTGCTGTGTTGTTACCTGCACCACGCAGCCAACATTATCAATCTGCATTGCCTTCGTTGATTTCATCCAGCCCTCTTCTTTACTTGATGCTTTACAAATTAATTTAAATGTATCGCCATCCCCAAATATAATTAAATCACTTACATTTTGCCTTGCGCCACTTACTGTGCTGTTGTGTAATGTTTTCATTTTATATCTCCATCGTTAAATTACCCCCGGAAGCCGGGGGTTTATCTTATTTAATTAGTAATTAGCTATCAGAGGATGCAATGGTTGCGCCTTTTCCTGCAAAAACCCGACGTGTCCTGAATCTTGAATTGCCTTGGCCGCGCGGGAGTGTGCTCGATATCACCTTATCTGGAATAGTGGTTATTCTATAGTTACGGAATACCCTGGCAAGACCTGAACGAGCATTATTCATCAGAGTTGTAGATACCACAACTTTCCCAGCGTCAAAGTTTGGCGCAACCCTGATCGCAAGATTGTCAATAATAGTTTGCGTGGTTGAAATAGGCTCGTCTAGTTCATCCCCTGGACCATCAAATGGAGCTGCTCCAATATCAACATCGTCATCAAGCCACTCCTGCATCATTGATTTTAAGTTGTCAATTGTAATGACAATGGTTTCAGGAGGTGCTGCGCGCGCGATAGAATGCGCGTTTATCTCACGCAAAGCCCTCTCGGCGAGTGTGGTGACATCGGTCATTAGTCCTTATTCTTCTTCTTTGGACCTTTGACGGTTTCATTGTTCGGAACCGGTTGTTTTTCTTCCGTATCTTTACCCGGCGCATCTGACCATCCATCAGCCAAAGCTTGTTCCAGTTCTCTAGCATCGTTAAACAGCTTCGATTCGGAACCTCTATATAAAAATTCATGTACCTTACTCATTAAATTTCTCCTGTTAAAAAGGGGGAGTCGCCTCCCCCATACTTTAGATTTGATTACCTAAGATCTGACCACACATGTCCGGAATGAGCATATTGGGACGAAACCAGATGGTAAGTCTGTATTCAGTACCTAGATCTTTTATGCTTGAGCCTTTAGCAAACAAGATCTCTATTCCTGAGTCTGTTGCTTCTCTCATTGTTGAGACACCAGCACCATCAAGATCCATGGTTTGAAGAGAGCCGTGAACTATCTCAACGGCATCATTCATGAAGAAGATATTTGCCGGTGCAGTAGCCGTATTAAGAAAGGTGATCACCGCATTGTTAGCCGCAGCGATAGAGCAATTCGCATACTCCAATTCTGCCTGGGTGGAGCCACCGCTTGAATCATTGGTTATGATCGCTGGGCTTATTTCCCACTCTGTTGCCGAATTCCTTGCAATAATCTTGAACGTCTGCAACGCACCAGTATCGTTTTTATGAATAGCACTAACCGCGTTCATACTATTTATCGTAAAAGAATCACCGAGTTTCACTGTTCCGGTACCGGTATCGACAGTCAATAACATAGTACGGTTATCGACATTATTACCAGTAATAGGATCTGTTGCCAAAGGCGTATGAAATTGAGCGCCATCCACTAGCCAGCCAGTCCCTGCTGCCAATGTTACCGTAGGCATGAAGTTGGCCTTGAATGAATCAAACGTGGCTACTGTCGGTATTCTTGAACGCTCGAAAGCAGTCAAAGAAACACCGGTTGGAGGTGCGTCCCTGTTAGCCAGGTTTGCAGATACTCCGTTGTAGTCCGCTGGATTCATTATCAGAGTACGTGGATCCATAATAGCAACATCACGAATAGACTGTTGTGTCTCAGCACTTGCTATCTGCGTATACGTGGTTAAAGCGGCTGTTTCTTTGATAAACAAAGTTCCTCGCTGGGCAACCAACGTGGCGACACTACTGTCTACTAAAGCAGACAGAGTCTGTATTGCACTGACCGCCTTCCTGTCTCGTTGCTGTGAGTCATTCAGCTCAACCGCATTCATAGTGAATGGCACATTCTTAATGTCAGAAGGTGCAGTAGCGTTTGCGTTTAAAGTTGAAGGGACGGAAAGCTGTGTGATATCAGCAAAATCCGCAGTCACGAGTGAAAGTCCATCCTTATTAATGGAAATATAAGGAACAGGGCGATTTACTGTCAGTCCTGATCGTTCAAAGGTTGTAGTAGGCGGCTGATATTTCATCACTTGCCGCGCCGTTATGTTGTTTGGGTCGAATCCCGCGAGCACTTGCTCGAAAAAGACAACCTCTTCTTTACTAAATGCATTTGGCATGAGTAATTTTCCTCAATTACCCCCTTGCTGCTATCTCCTTCTTAAATGCCATTAATGGTGCCATGTCTCCAGTTTCAGCTGCTTTCTCTCGTAACTTTTCCAGCTTACGATCATCCGCGGTCAAATTTGGAACGGAGCCACCTTTAATTTCTTTGTTAGGATCGGGGGTTTGTGTATTTGAATTGGGATTAATGGTCAGTTTTGACGCAATAATCCCACCAAGTTTAGCAACGCCTTGAACGGGTTTGGTTTTAATCAGATTGACAATTTGCTCGGCTTCTGCCTTGTTGGCAGGCAACCCCAAGTAATTCAGGAGTAAATGTGATTCTGCAGCAAAGTTATCAATAATTTGATTAACAACTTCATTGCCAAGTATCTCAATTGCCGCATCCTCATGCGTGAAATACTCTTTAATGTTTGCTTTCTTCACATTCTCATAGTGGGCAGATTGCTTTGCTTCCAAAGCTACTGCGCTATTATTTGCATCCTGTGTTACCTGGGTTTGCTGCGTCGCAACAGCAACAGTTTCAGCGACAATCTTTTTGATTTTGTTTTCGTCGTGTTCCTTTTTACGAGTTTTGTATTCGAGGGAATCTTCGCCGTCATCGAAATCATCTGGATTAGGTTCGGCTCCGGCCTTGAGTTGCTTCTGTTGTTCCAAAGCGAGTTCAAGAATTTTGCTCTTTTCTCGCTCTAGTTCAAGTTCAACATTACTGGCCGAAGCCTCGCTGGTTGCTGCATCTTTCTGTTTGCTAAGCTTTTCCTTCTGCTTTAAAACTATCCGATCTAGTTCTGCCTGTGTAAATTGAGGCGCGTCCTCCCCGGTGTGGTCATCATCTAATGTGCTATCTTCCGATCCCGTTTCCCCTTTATCAACGCCTTGATTAAGTTCTTCGTTGTCAGTGTCTAGCTGCGTTTTATCTTCATTGCCCGATGTACTACCTTCGTTATTATCCGCTGAATTACCCATAGTATTATCCTCATGATGGTATTAAGAGTGAGGCCGGATGGCCCCCGGTTTTAAGCTCCGGTAAGCTGTAAATCTTTATTCGTAATTACATGCAACCATTTCTCCATCTTTGCGCCAACGCTCTTCACTATCGATAAACGTGGCAGCAAACCAGAGAAATTCTGCAAGTTCTTTTCTGCTGTGCAGTTCTGAATCAGATGATGTAATCACTGTAAATTCGTTTTTATTAAGCCTGACTATTCCTATTTTTCTATTTATTGTAGATATACCAAGATCACCACCAATAGCCGTATAAGCTATTGAATCTTCTTCATTTAAAGAAGGGAATTTAATTACATTGCTCATAATTAAGCTGTATTTCTTTTAAAATGTAGAAGAATAGACGCGTTTTAATCTAATTAGGAAGCCGGGGCAAAGCCGGTGCGCTTTCTAAACTTCTACGGTAAAACTTATGCTACTACTGGACCTGTGCCTAAACCGCCCTGGCCTATTACAGCCCAACCTCCAGATTTAAACTCAAGCTGTACGCTGTCACCAGCATCTGCAAATGTAATGGTGGCATATCCCAAGCGAGTTGCCGGGGTCAGTACTGCACTACCACCATCGACAACCAGTGTTACATTCTTCAGCTGACCCACTGCGCCATCTGCCAATGTAAAGGCATCTGCGCCTGTGGTTGTGATATCTGTGCTACGAGACGTAATATCAACCGCGCCTGGGCCTGAAATTGCCTGGGCCGCACCGGTATTAGCTGCTGCAACCACTGTAACAACGCCTGCAGTAATGGCATCTATCTGCACCATCTGAGAGCCATCTGTCCCGGAGAGCACAATACTGTCCTGTGCATTAAGCGTATCGCTTAGACCGTCCAGATATCCTGACGCCAACATAGTCGCCAATGAATCAGTGTCTGAAAAGACAGAGTAAACCTGGCCCCCATCTTGTGAATTTCCTGGACCACCTATTTCTTTAAAGTTTGCTTCGTTTAATGCCATGGTAATGTTCTCCTGTTGTTAAGATTAATTTCTTATACTTCATATAAATCTTTGACCTCGTCAATGGTTCGCAAAATCCCCCTGATCCTGATAAATCCTGGCTTTGGTTGACCCTTTACTACTGGACTGGTATTAACAGCCCCGCCAGGGGGCTGTATCCCGTCAGGTGATACAGCCCATGTAAAATGTGGCGCTCCTGTTTCAGGAATAGTCCAGTCAAATAAACTATGTAAATATTCTTTGGTTAACTTCATTGTAATGTAGCCACCTGTCTTGTCGTTGGCCCAAGCACACTCTCTCGCACTTCCATGAGAGTCTTAATCTCATTCAAGTCAGCCTCATCAATCGCTATCTCAGTATCAACAATAATCTCCCTCGTCTGCGCCGCTGTCTTCTCGGCTGTTGCTACCTTGTTCAGTGAGTCAGCCTGCAGGTTCTCAGCTTCGGCATTCTGCTGGTTAGCTGCTGCCTCAATAAGTTTCTGCTGTGGATCTTCTTGCTGCTGCGCCTGTTGCTGCTGCGCCACCATTTCTTTCTCTTCGTCCGTCTTTGGTTTGATTTGTCCTGACAAAATCATAATGCGTCTATTCAAATCTTTAAGCGGCTTCATGCCGACACCGGTCATATTCTCAAACAAGGCAGACAGCATTACAGGTAGATATTGTTCGCCGCCTTTAACCTGACCAATAGTATCAAGCATACCTTTGATATCTTCCGTAGTTTCTTCGCGCAACGTATCGTACTGCGCACCCACATCGGCATAGACCGAGAACTTCTTGCCGTTTAGATTGTTGACCTCAACCACCCTGCCTGAGTCGTCGTCAATAACCTGTTTTAGTAATTCCTCCCGGCTAACCGTGCCGTCCATACCGATGGTATTGACCGTCCTTCGTGAAGTCTGAAGCTCAGCTCTCATGGACTGATAAACAGTCCCGGACCACTCGATACCGTTCGCTATATTGTCATTAATGACTTGGGTATTCATATCGACACGTTTCTGCAATGCCCGTATTGCTTTGCCTGATAGATTTGGATCGACAGTGTCTTGAGGTGCACCCCCTGTCACATCCTTTATAAATTGTGGGACTATCTGTAGCAATGCAGCGGTACTACCATCCAATTGTGCAGGCTTTAGATATTCCGTTGGGGCTGTTGCAACAATATTACCGTCATCATCTACTGCTGGATTCAAAAGCAGATATGACTTGTTATTCCTGTCCGCCCAGTCATTTTCGTAACCTGCAATTTGGTCGTGAGTAAATATAGGTAGGTCCTGCCCGCCTGACGCCGCATTCTCCCCGAGCTGTGAAACCTGCATATTAAACATCCGAGAGGGATCCTTTAGCTTTCTGACAACGCCTCGATAGGTTTCGCGACCATCAACATAAGCCCGATATCCATAGAGGGGGATTAAGGGCAACCATTTACCTGCAATACGCTTGGTTGATTCAAGAATTTCTTGACCACTGAATACTGTCATCTCAATAAACTGGTTGGGTATCCGTCTTTCCCTTACGAATATCATTAAGTCATTCTTTTTGAGTTCAGCTTCTTTTTCTTTATGTTCTTCTTCGGTGAAGGCAATGACTTTACTGTTTTCTAAATCGTTATAAACAAAGAAGTTTTCGTCTTTAACCATCACCTCATAGCGAACGCCGACATAAACGAATGTGGGAGAAAAGAAATCATTCTTAAATAGTAGACGTGTTTCCGGGGTATATGCTGAGACAGGCGATGCATCCGGGAATGTCTCTTCAAATGATTGATCTGTGAATTGAATCAATTTAGTAACGCGGCGAGCATCTCGCTTGTCTATTCTTTTTGCTGCATTGTCCCAAAACACTGAGTTGTAAGCGTTGTTAATGACACGCCACTCTACATTTTGGTTCTCATTTTCAGGATCTAAATCATCTTCAAACGTTGCTGCTAATTCAAAGCATCCGTAACCGCATGTAGCCGTCTCATTGACTGCATTATCCGTGGCTACTTTCCCTGAGTTCTGCCTGAAATCTGCGCGATATATTCCATTTAGAAGTTCAGCGTCATCGTCTGATGCAAGGTCATCATCTGGCTCGAACACAACTCCCACCCTGTTTTGATTCCATTCTCCTACGAATCTGTTCAAGTAGTTTGAGGCTAAATCAAACTCCATCTTTGTCCTGTCATCAAAGTCATCAGTATGGAAGTCCTCCCACATGCCACCGGCCACATTGACAAAACGCATATCCTCCTCTGCTGCTTCGGCTGCTGTCCGAGCAGTGTCAGCATCATCGCTAATATCCTTCTTGAACTGCGCGAGTCTGTCGTCATCTGTTAACTGATCTGTCATTAAAATCTCTTCAATTTGGGAATTGGTTTATGCTCAGTGACTTTCTTTTCTCGCTGATATCCTTTTATAAATCCATCAAACAGATATTGCTCTGCGTCTGCGGTATGAGAAAACTTATTCTTATCAGGTTTATCTCTGTATTTTTCTTCAGAACCGGTGACTGCTACACGTTTTAAACAATAGCCGCCTTGCTTCCCTTTTCTCAGAACAATGCACCTTTTACTTAATTGATATCCAGGCTCCCCATTTACTAATTTATTCATGAATTGAGAGACGCCATTGATTCTAAGAGTTGGATCGTTCGTTGAGGCTGACTCAGTTATAAAGCCTAAATCAAGAGGGAGAGAGATCACATTGTTATCGTCATCCCTTAGATAGTTATCATTCAGTATGCCAATTGCTGATTTGCCTTCTCCTTCTCCTCTGTTATTCCCGGCTGGATCTGCTCTACTGAATGCTATCTTATAGCCCTTGTATTTAGTCGATAGGAAAGGTTTCACTCTATCTCTAGCAAATCGCATGACATCCATGTCGTCACTGACGAGTTCATCAATAACGTTGATTTTCCCTGTTGGTGTCATTTGTCCCACCACTATGCAAGGAGTTAAACCAAAATCCCATCCGATGCCTATATCTAATTCCGGATCTGGCTGAATTTCTCCAGGACAATGCACCTTATCGTTGTACGATGAATAGACTAATCTGCCTTCCGTGATAGCTCCATAATTCCCCATCACCATCACATTAATATGTTCATCTGTATTGCCAGCTATCATGTCTTTGTAATACTGATAACCACCTGGTAGGTATTTGATGTTCTCCGCTTCTGGATTATCAATGTAATCGCCTTCTTCAGTCTTGATCAACGGTGACGGGCCGCGAAAGAATTCAAATATTTCAGATGTCTGCTTTATTGCTTTGGATTTATCTTGCGCACTATTTAGACATCCCTCCTCTGCTAATTGATACCACCAATGGTCATCGTCAGGAGGGTTAGTGTCCATGATTAATGCTTTGCGTTTGCACGGTTGATAATTGCCTGAGTCGTCTCGGGGAGCTAAATAATCATTCGTGTCTGCGTAGCCGTCAATTACTGATGGATAGCGCCCTATCCTTTCTCTCGCAGCTTTAACGACTGAGTACGGCTGCTCTTTAGCTTCGTTTAAAAACATCCAGGTGGTTTCTAGCGATAGTAGTTTCTTGACGTCACGGTCATTATCAAGGGCTAAGAAATAAACTTCTAATTCTATTGATGTGCCGTCTTGTAATGGGCTACTGAATTTGCTGATGATGACCGGTGCTAAGACTAGAGGTGCGAAAGGCATCCACTGTTTCCAGGTATTCAATGTGGTCGTCCTTAACTCTGGACCTGTATTCCTGACAATTACTCCTCTCGACTTCCTTATCCCTTCACTATTAGGCCATTGGTCGAATGATATCCTTAGTCCTTCGTTTAAACAGCAAACAGTCTTGCCATTACCAACTGGGCCCATAAACCCTCTTATTATCTTGCTCGAATTATGTAATTTACTTGCTGTCTTTGACGCTGTGTAATTAATCTCCATTGCCATAATTCATCGTGATGCTGACACCTTCAGGTAGGTTGACCTCATGAGATTGAGCTGCCTTACCATCTATCCTGTCACCTATTTCTTTAATAGCCGCCATATCGCCACTTTCTGCCAGTTCGACAAGCTTGGTAGCTATCGCAATCAAACGCTTACGCTTGTTCTTTGGGTCTTCTTCGGCTAATACTTTCCTTACAGCATCGGCCCAGTCTTTGCCTTTGCCTGCATTATTGTTGCCTTGAGGTGCGCCTGACATATTGATTCAATTGCTAGTTTGTTGATTTAATTTGATATTTATTCATAATTTCTTCAACCGATAAGTCTCTGTTGAATAAAGAGCACCGCCAGGGGCTACTAATCTACTTATTCGTTCATTTTCCTTTTGCAGCTCTTCCTCTGTAAGGCCATAGTATCTGTTCATATAACTCTCTCCTACATTTGGTGTTTGTCTAGTCATATTTAAACTCCTTTCTTCGTTTGATTACTGCGTATTGGGCGGGAACACCCCCGTATAATTTGTCGTCAGTTTGCAAATTTACCGATGACGCCTATTCTAACGAGGAAGCAAATAACACAGGACTTTGCAATACCCTGTATACAGTGACCTAAGCGGCCTCAGAATTCGCCCTGGTCCCATAATTTAATCATTATTTTATTACTTCCTCTTCCGGCTTCTCTTCTTGCCTCTTTTCTTACGGTCATTGTTATCTTGTGACATTATTTTTTCCTCTTTTTGGTTTTACGTGATTTAGCCAATGCAATTGCTACTGCCTGGCGTTGTGATTTTCCTGCTTTTATCTCTCTTCGGATATTGGCAGAGATAATTTTCTTTGATTTTCCTGGTTTGAGGGGCATTTATTTTCCCTTTTTGTACGAAAAGACTTGTGCCTAGGTACACTGTGCAGTATTAGGCCTATTCCTTATACTGTGCAGTTTGCAATTGAGATGTTATGCAGTCAAATCAAGTTCGTTGAACATCCCGAAGCTTGGAAAGATGAATACAAGTCCAAATATCCTGAATTATTTGGAATTAAACCCAAGACGCTCCAAGAGTAAATCTCACTGATCCATCTGCTATCTGTTCTTCTTTGTCGTTTGTTACGTCAACCAGTACACCAATTGCCCACCAAAGGTTTTGTTTTGGCGCATTCGTCAGTGTAGCCATTTCGGTCGATGTGATAGTTCCAGCCCATTCGTTTCCCGTTGGAGTTATTACTCGGGATATGCTCGGGACATCACCTTTAAATTGCATAACATTGAGCGTACAGACAAATCCATTAATCGACTTATCCCCTCTGTCGAATACGAAGTCTAAAGACTCGCCCTTCTTTATTGTAGTTATTCTTGCCACATTAAACTTTATATGATTTCCGAGAAATCTGCTTTTGCACTATTTTCAGCATCAACAAACTGAGATTTTAATTCTTCTTCCTTTGTTAATCGTGCTTGTCCGCTAACGGTAATTTCGCCAAATTCTCTAAAAGCTTCAATAAAAACATGCGCCTTCTCTTCTTCTGTTGGGTTAGCTCTATCTGCAACAAATTCTAGTCTATTTGTTAAATCATTTCTTGCTGAGAAAAAACTGTCTATTATTCTCGTCGATCTAACCTCATCTTCGATTGTAGTAATCGACTTTATTAAATCTAAAGCTCTCACATGATATGTCATTGATTATCCTCTTTAATTTTAAATATCTCTTGTTCCGACAATTCTAACGACAGCCACCCAGTTAATCATATGCCCACTCTCTCCGGTTACTCCTATTTGCAATGCGTTATCAGTATTATTGGCTGTGATAGCTTCTGACCAGGTTGTAGCTCCAGCGGTTTCTTTAGTTGTTGTGGTTGTTACTGTCCCCACCAATGTGGTATTCGATGAAGCGTCTCTTCTGATTGCTCCTTCAAGTTTCACCTTTCTAGCATCAAAGGGCGTCGTTTTTTGAAAGGCAATCAAATCTATTTCAAATCCCCAGAATGTTTCTGGCAAAAGAATCATTCTGTTAATGGTGCCGCCATCTGGGTTGATAATTAGAGCGTTTGCGTTATTTGTTGCACCACGACAAATATAAGTAGAATATTTTACATCTCCGGGATCACCGAAATTTCCTGTTGCATAACTTATTTCCCCGATATTCTCAGCAAAAGACTCGTTGCCAAAAGCCATTCCGTCGTTCGATGCCGCGTTTGCAAGAAACCCCGCGCCTAAAGATCTTTGGCCTTCAGCAGACGCATTGTTACCAAGAGCTGTAGCTCTAAATCTAGCAAGACTGCTACCACCAAACGCACTAGATTGATTGCTTAAAGATAATGAATCCCGACCTGTTGCAATGCTAGTATTCCCTGTCGCACTGGCACCTCCTCCCATCGCTAAAGAATCAGTCCCTGATGCTGATGGTAACGCCACTGGATTGAAGTTTGTTCTTTGGCCTGCGTAGTTTTGATCTACAGATGGAGCACCACCGTTAATGTTTAAAACCCCGTTATTTTCCCAGATCTCATCAGCAGTAACCGGATCAACGGTAATTAAATTTGGGAATGCATAGTTATCTCCACTTTTGTTGCCTACTATTTGTGGAGTGCCTTTATTCAGAGTAAGTATTGGTCGGCCTGTCATGGTTTTCCCTTTTAAATTGGTTTAAAAGGATTGCCATTCTCATCAAGTACTGTTTGTGAGACGATAAATGGATTTTCATTTTCGTCCAGTACTGTCAAAGTGACTTTGAAAGGGCTGTCATCTTCATCAAGGACAGTAAATCCCCTTCTCACATTACCGCCAGAGCCAAGTCCGTAGCCATATTTGTATGGAATTTTGTTCATTAACTATCGCCTTTATTATTATTATTAGTGGCTAGCTCACTGTCTTTGCAGTTTTGAGCTCTACTGATTAATATTTATTTACATGTTATAACTCATGTACATACTACATGATGATATGTTTTCTCCTTTTCTGGTGGAATATTACTTGAAACTTCAACGCCAGCTATCAATATTAAAAATATTAAGACAATAAACCAATTATTAAGATGAGTTTCCATCCCTTTAATGCCTTGTTTAGTTGTCATTAATCTCATTGATATATCAACTGAGTTTTAGGATTTTGAGGGATTATATATAGAGGATTTTGACTTTTATTGTATTCATGCAAAATACTTATATGAGACATTGACTCTTTGTGATTATCTTCTCTTTGTTTTTCAGCATCGTCAAGCCATACTAATATTTGTTTTTCAAAAGCATCTTGCTTTTCACTAATAGAATCTAGCTTTTTATTAAACCCTACCTTAGCGTCAGTGCCACCAATCCATATGCCCATTGAAACAAGGAGTATAATTGTAGAAATAACATTGCCGTATGTTAATTTAAACATTATGATATTTTCCTCTTTACCTTACGAGTAATCTTTCTTCTCGTAGGTCGATTAACAATCTTACGTCTAACTGTTCTGGAGATCTTGCGCTTAACCGTCCTGGTAATTTTCCGCTTAACTCTATTCTTACGATCAGACATATATATACCTATTGATTTCTAAAATTAATTTAAGATCGCCCATTCCTTGTCCTTGAATTATTTCTTTCGAGTTCGGGGAACACTTTAAGTCCATATAAATTCCTATTGGCATGATCAATAGTAGATAGCTCATTAAGTAATGAGTCCAGTTTTACTCTGTTTCCAGATACTTTTACCCATGTAAATCTTTCTGTTTTATCAGCATCAAATCCCATCAGATTATCAGGGAGTGCATCTAGGTGCTGTGCTCTGCATAATTCTAGATCGGTGTCGTAACTAGCACTGTCTAAATCCAGCTTAAAATATTCACTTGTCATAATCAGCAAACAGCCCCTTGCTCAAGCGCACCGGTTATTGTAAATGAGGTGGTATCACTGCCTTGATTAACGTTGAAGGTTGAAAAGTTGTTATTTGTAGAAAAGAACATAATAGGTGCAGTTCCTTGAACAGACGACGCATTGCTTGCGGGATCAATAGCAACTGAGCCATCAGAATTAAATATCTTGCGTCTATTAGCCTCAATACTGATATCAAAAGTAGCGGAATTATGCAAATAAAATATTTCCATGTTTCCGATAAAATCACTACCCTGATTAAAATCAGCGCCAATAGTATGCTTGGTTCTTGTCCAGTCTAATGTATCGTCTATAATAGTACTTGTGGCAGTAAGATCAACATCATCAACATAAACAACACCATCCCCATTAGCTGTGTCTATTTGGCAAATGATAGAATGACAGATCCCATCATTTGTTAGATCACCTATTGCTGTGGTCACAAATGCTCTGGATGCCCCTGCCGAATTAAAGAACTGAAAATTCAACCTGTCATTATTATCTATCGTAATAAGCTGGCCGCCATCAAAACCTATTTCGTCCGTATTATAAATAAAAACAGATCCAGAACTTTCCCTCTTTAATCTAAATGCAATAAGAGCTACCTTGCTGTCAGCATTGCCGCTCAGGTCAGTTGCTTTTTGGAAAGAATCAAAGCCGTCAAACTTTGTGGTTATCGCGCTGACAATCCCGTTGCCACCCGAGCCAAGACCATACCCATATTTGTATGGGGTTTTATTCATTATAAAACTGGTGAAATATGTAACGTGCCGTCTAGGGTATCTCGAATAACGCTGATTATATTTCCAGGTGTTATAGAGAATGGGACTAATGTATTCGCCGGAAGAAATGTATCTGTTGCCAGGGCGGTACTAGCACCTTCTGTGAATCTAATATGACAGTCCTCTGTTGCAAATAAAAGAACGTCGCCCCTACTGCGGCCTTCAACTATAGCAGTTGATGACGCCGTGACAGCCGAGAACGCAACAGACTGGTAAAGACCCTCATTGTCTTCTGGTGTAAATAATTCTGTTTTATCGAAACCTGCTTTGCCCGGCATAATTCTCTCCTGTTATTTACTTAATTTCTTATCCGCTATAATGGCGTGTTTCTTTTCCAGAGAGGCTAGCCGCCGCTCTATCTCATTAACTTTATTGCTGTCCTCTGATTTAGTCGCTATATCAAGCCCAACTTTCAAGATATCCATATTCATTTCGACAAGTGATTCGTGAAAGTCTAGGTTATCTCTATAATAATCCTCAGCGTTCACGAACTGGCTGGACAAGAATACCCACCCCATAATAATACTACCAAGCAGTGCTATGACCTTACTAACAGAATATATCGATATGGAGTTTTTTGTCATAAAAAGAGTTCGTTTTACAAGAAAAGCAAAATGGAATATAAAGTAGAAGTGCACGCGCCGCCGGGTTGACGTCAAGAAATGAGCAAAGACTCCCCAAGGGGAGGGAGTCTTTGCCTACCTAGGGTAAGCACCTTAGGCCATTTCTTTTTGCTAACAATGCTTAGTTTAGGTTAAGTGGTTGATATGTCAAATTAAATATAGTGATACCATTTTGTCAGCATCAACAATATGGTTTTGAAAGTCACTCGTGTATGTGTTTATACCCCCATTTACCTTGTAGTTAGGGGTTAATACAAGTCTTCGCTAAACAGTGCGTCATATAACGTGTCCATTTGACCGGACTCAAGAGCCATTTTTGCCGCATCTTCCCTGCTTATAAATATGTCGTGTTTGGTTATAAACCCTTGCTCTCTTTCCTGAGGCCACTGTTTAACATCATCACCATATTTCTCTATTAGGTTTGCCCTCATTAATGGACTGTAATGTCTAGCCCCAAGAGCTACATGACCATCGCTGAATTTAATTGCGGCGCAGACAACCCATTGCTTAGAACTTTTTTCATATCGTTCGCCCATCACTACATCTCATGGTTGGTGTGTGTTTAACGACAAGGCTCAAATTCTGTATCATCGATTAAGGACTGTTCTATATGGATGCGAACGCGACCATCCCTCATATAGTTTGCACTGACCATTTCTACTGGGATTTGTTTTATCCCTATCCCGCAGTTATCTTTATCTCTTGATAAAATCTCCACGTAAAGATCCGCGTCATCAAACTCATAAGGCATCATTTCGATTACTGCATCTTTAGCTTTCACCATTCACCTCTCATTTGGTGTGTATCAATTAAACCGGTGTAATGCTCATATAATCTACCTCTATCTCCATGCTACGGTTAAGTACTTCAATTAAAACGTTAATTCTCTGCTTCTTTGTGAGAGAGGTTATTTCTGCCAAGCAATCTTTAAACGGACCTGCTGTGACTCTTACCGGGTCCCCTTGCGCGTAATCGTTCTTATGGTTCAGGTGCAGACCCTGCTCGTCTTCTATCCCTTTCAGAACGTCGATTGCTTCGTCTGCTATGCGAGTGGGGTATAAATATCCGTCTTCTCTCCTAGTCATTTTGATTATTTTCAAAACTCCCGGTGTCTTGGTAATTGGATAAAAATCGTCAATTCCCTCATCCATTTGCACGAATAAATATCCGTAAAATAACGGCTCTGTCCTTTGCCCATCCCCGGTACACATTCGCTTATCTATCAGTGTTATAGGAAGATACACGGAGTAACCCATTGATATCAAACAGGATTCTGTGTTTGCCTCTTCGTAGTATTTACAGTTAAGGGCGTACCATGCTTCCATAGCTTTACTTGGAAACTCGCCTGGACAATCCTCCCACTTCTGCCTTAGATTTCTCCGGGACAAATGTACTCTTTTTCGTCACCTTCAAGCGTTGCTCATCTATCCACCAGTCAACAGTTTCTTGTTTAACTTTAGTCACGTTTGATTCAACGAAAAACTGGATACAACCATTCATGGATATTTGTACACAAGTTGCAGTTCCTTTAAAGCCATTGACGTTATCAGTTACCTTGTCGCCGAAATTAACTCTTGTTTCAATTTTCATGATTTACTCCTGTTCGTGATTAAAATTATTACGTTTTAGGCAGAATCACTACTTGCACATCGCCGCCTGTGTATGGATCTAATTTCTTGGCAATTTCTACGGCTTCCTCTGCTGTTTTACCTGCGAGCATAGCTCCCATTGCAAAATCACAGCCTGAGCCTATTGCAAATGGAGGATCCGCCTCATACGGGATAAGCATGCTGTCATATCTAAGACATTTTCCTTTCGTGTTAATAAAAAGACTGTGAAATTCATCCATGTCACCTCTAGTCGGTTTATCTTTCCCGGAAGATATCCACTCCTTAAACGCCAACGCCTGTTGGTGATATCCACAACATCCAAAAAAACTACCTTCCCAGTGGTATATTTTTTTCACCATTCTGATATGGTCTCCAGAAGCCTGAGAATCCGCTGCTATCATTTCGCCATCATATGCAATTGTTGTCATTCATAATTCCCCTATGTTTTTACAATTAATCCCTTCTCTATAAATATCCACCATGTCCTTAACATCCCTCTCCTCATAAAAAAATCTAGGTCGGGCTTCCATAGTTCCCAGTTATCTTTATCTCTCGCATCAATCACATCGTGGCATTTGTTACATCCGTAACACGAGGATAAGTCGTCACTTTTACCGCCCATCTTTCCTGTGCCAGTATCATCAGGAAGGTGGCAAAGCACAGTAGTACTATTATCGTAATTACAAACCTCAGGTATTCTTAAAGTACAATCCTCACCTTCTGCGCTCTTTGTGAATTTAGTTTGTTTTATTTTCATCAGAAACCTTGTCCAAAAAGTGAGTCCAAACCCTCGCTTAGCGGCGTTGGGCTATATTGAAGCTGCCTCATTCTGTCTTCCTTATACACTCTAAATTCATCGTAACCACTAAACACTGGAGTTGGTATTGATGGTAGTTTTGACTTCTCCGCAGACTCGTCTATTTTTAAAGATATCCTTTCCCATGCTGCTGAGAAAACGAGATTAAGTCGGTCGTCTAAAGAACCTAGCCAGACTTCGAGGATTGCATTATGTGCGTTCATTTCAAATACCCGCCCGTTATTAGCAGGCGGGATTAATTGCTTACAGGATGCCTTCAAGTTCAAGGAAATTGTTTTCTATCCGGGAAATTATACTTTGGTTTGTTCCAATTCTTTCCCTTACGTTTCCAATAGTCCCTTGGTAATCTTCTTTGTGCTGGGCTCCGGATTCGCCCTCTGGCTGTGAGCCGCGCAATCTATTCAATAGATCACACAAACGTCCTTCAATGCCTAACAAACATGATGTTTCTTTACTTAGATTATCTTCAATTATTTGAAGTGGTGTATCCTGTTTTACTTCTATTTTTGCTGCGTTGTCATTTTGCATCTTTACTACCTCTCTTTGTTTGTGGTTAAAACTGCTGCGCTCATTCACTTACCTCATCACCGTACTTACTCGCTACTATACAGCGCATTGCTGCTATTAGTGGGGTTTCTCCATGCTGATATACCTCATCAAAAAACATGTTTGCAGACCATACATTTTCATTTATAGATTCTAGTGTCACACGATACTTCTCTATCAACTCACCACCTTGTTGCCAGTTGGTTGATGGATGAAAAGATAAAAGCTCCTCTGTTATAAATTCTTTCCATTCCTCTGTCTTGGCGGTTTTTTCATTGACAAAGCCAAATGTTGCTATGTATACCCAATAATCTAATTCAGCGCCTTTAAGTTCTGATACTTTCATAGCGGTCATTTCTTTTTCCAGTGATCAGGATCAAGCACTGGTAGTGGTTCCCCAGCATCATCAGCTAACCGATAAATGCCCTCTATCAATTTCCCATAATCGATCTTATCCCTGATTTCACCATCCTCATTTACCTCTGAGGATTCAGTTACCTCATAAACTTTATTGCCGATAGTAATTTCCCTAACTCCGTAGGTTTCTTTTTTAACCAGTTCCTTGATTTCATTTAATCTGTACCCAAGCCTGTCACCAAGGGATTTACACAGAAAATGAAAGCCTCCACGCTGTTCGTCTGAATGGCTTTTTACATACCGACGAATGATGATTTCTACATTGTGATTAAATACTCCGCTGTCAATAAACTGCATTGCATTATTTCTTACAATCGCTTCTCGCTTATCGCCCTTGTGCAAGATAAATCGCTTGGGTAATAACGATTGAATGTTGGCCTGGTTCGTGGCGTTGCGGCAAGTCATGAAACTGCCTCTAATGCTGCTAGACATCGTTGTTCTGGTGTGGCGTGCAATAGCAAAAATATAACTGCAGAAGTTAATCTATAGTTGGCTACTTGTTTTGATTTATCCGAATCAACAATAAGAATATTAGTTATTTCTATTAATGCGTCTATATACTCACAAGTTAATCCCTTCTCCATTAAGGTTTCTTCTACTAGCCAAAAGTCTGATATGTCTGTTGATGGGGAGAATGTTTCATGCTTTCTTACTGTGAGTCCTGTTAAGTCATGGTCGCCTTTTGGACAAGGACACCACCAGTCATAATCAAATTGACTAAATGTATGCCACCCCATCACTTTCTGACAGATTTTACGGTCAATATCAGAAGTCATGTCGCCAAATCTCCCTGCTTATAATTCTGCAAATATCAGCTACTTGTCTGTCTATGTTCATCATGGCTTTTCTGGCTCCTTAAGCGCTTCCAATAATTCATCCTCTTCCCGTTGCATTTCCATGTCCCTGTCCATGTTGACTGGTGTTTTTGCACAGTGATCAATCCCTGACTTTGCAACTTTCTTTATTTTTGCAAGGGCTGATTCACCACGGGTAAATCGCCTTTCTTTTTCTTCCTCTGTCTCTTCTATCTCGCCCATACGTTTTTGGTAAGGGTTAAACAATTGATCGCGTCTCAATTTAAGCGTCTCTACAATGTCGTTTGTAGTAGGCCAGCGTTTAGTCCGTTGACCAAAGAAATTAAAAGCGTCGACAATCTTTTTTTCGTCCTTTTCTTCATAACCTAGTGAATACAAATCACCCGCCATTGTGTCAACAAAGTAATCTATCTCGTCGGCAGAGGGTGCGTTATCCAGTGATCTTGTTAGCATTCGTGTCAATTCTTCCGAGATTGTTTTCAGTAAACTTACCGGAATATCTTTTGTCGATTGCATTTATCGCCCTTCCTATTCTGCCTTTGGTTTTTGGTTCGCTTGTTTTGTTTTCCGGCCTGAACCAGACCCCGATGGCTTTTTGCTTCCAGTTTTTAATTTTCTTCCCGTTTGAATCGTGCCAGTCAGCTACGCTGTAGTAGTCAAATACCGTTGTTGCCAGCTCTTTGGAATATCCTTTATCGATGAAGTATTGAATCACTTCATCTAGTGAAGGAGCGATGAATTTTTTAGACTTTTTCATTTGTGTTTTATCTCATAACTAGAGAATAGCCTTTCCTCAGCTACCCCTAAACGAATTGTTATTTCAGACAACTCAAATTCTGTGATCCCGTATTTATCACCCGCCAAAACATCTCTCAATAGGCCTACCGCAATGCTAACTTTCACTCTATTGGTTGCCTTGATATAGTCTTCTTCTTCCATAGTAATCACCTCTAGTTAAATACTCCCCCTTTCCTTACCCACTGTCAGAGGTGGTTATACCTGAATGCTTATTGAAGGGCGGTCAGCCAGATTTATCATGTCTGATAGAGGTTGTTTCCGCCCTAGCCCTCGGCTGTGGCCGCAACCTTTCCTCTATAATCGGCCTTCAGGGTACAGATTTTTTGCTGACCGCCCTTCAATAAACACTCTGCTCACATTAGGTGAACGGTAAACCCTGATATCCTTTAAATTGGACTCACTCTCATTGATAGGGGTAGATATCCATGAGTGAGATTCTGCATTTCCTGTGAATATCTGTAAAAAAGAGCATGGAACGTATTTACCTGACCAAGTCCGGGATTTCTTGTATCCACCTTCATGCAGGCTGCCAGTACGATCGCAAGTTTTTCAGTCCCCGATGCTCTTTTTTACAGATACTCTTTAAAGCCTGTATACATAAGGCATTACCCTAGATAGTGAATTTTTATGCAGGTGCTGTACCGAATCTGTTATAAAGTTCTCGGCTACCCTTACCATGCTTCCGAGGGTGCACCAGTTTTGCATGGATACAGCTTTCCAACACCTACATAAAAACCCACTACCACGATATACGCTATCTGGTTGTAGACCGTTAACGGCAATTTGTTGTGAAATGGCTACTATTCGAAGGGAACTTCGAGTAAGATTCTCGGAGTTGCTATCAAGTGCCATTAACACTCTGATTGCTGGCCGGGGGAGTCTTTGAACTTCTCCGGCTTTTTTGTTTATGTTAGGCTTGTTCATATTGTTAGTCAACTGACGAAATATCGTCACTTGCTTCTATATCAAGGCAAAATCGGCCATCACTAGTAGCCGTAGCCGTAGCCGGAGCCGTCGCCGTCGCCGTCGCCGTTGCCGTAGCCGTAGCCGTCGCCGTAGCCGTAGCCGTTGCCGTTGCCGGAGCCGTCGCCGTCGCCGTAGCCGGAGCCGTCGCCGTCGCCGTAGCCGTCGCCGTAGCCGTCGCCGTAGCCGTTGCCGTAGCCGTAGCCGTTGCCGTCGCCGTATACAGTCAAGCCATAGGCTTCCGAGTCATTCACCACTTTCCCTCATTAACATTCATGTAAAGAACGACTGACAAGGGATGGACAACAATAGAAGGACATGGATCTAGTTTTGTATTATCTGTAGCTCCATTCTTGGCAATCTCACCAAGCCCTTTAGATGTCCCCCATACACGAATCACAGAACAATTATTAATCTTTATTTCCGTGTCTGTTTTCTCAACATCGCCAATTACAATCCATCCCCTCTGTAACACAACGATTTGTTTTTTTGTTGGCTTCACATCTACGCTGTCTGCGCTGACGTACTCAATCTCATCAATTATTACTGTTTTTGGTTTCATAAAATCAATCTCCTGTTTCATCATTTAAAATAGTTAGAGTTTAAAAAGCCTCCCGCCATAAGAGAAGGAAAGAAGTAGGCGGGAGGAAGGGTGTTAACTATTCCACTACGCATCGCTAATTAATTGTGTCTCTATCTACCGTGTCGATTAAACTGTTATCACGTTAGCCCTAATGGTATTGATAGAGACTGTTTATAGGGTCTACATAAAGAAAGATAGCTTCATATTATTCAAGTTTAACGAAGCCTCCCTTTCTAATCTGGTACTTACAATATCGTTCGAGACTTGACTCTCTAATGAATATCGTATTTTCCCTTCAAGTAACCGACTTACAGATTCTATAACCTCTCTTTTTCCTTGCTGTTGTCCAGCGTGGTTTTGCTTTTGTTGACTCGTCTTTATTCACGGTTCTTATATATTCTTTCGAGTAATGTTTTCGGAAATATCTCAAGCCTTTAGGTTTTAGGCTGTTAGAATGAAACTTAGGTTGTGTATTATCTTCATAAAAACCAAACCACCAATAATTTCTTTCCTTCTCCCACTCATTCAATATCTGTTCGACGGATTTCCCAGTGTGGTGAGCGTAATGGATCGCTCTGCCAATAACCCATTGAAACAATTTAAGGAACACGTCTTTTTTTCTCATCGGATGCTTTTGTCTGGCAGCTTTACTCACATCCCTGATATAAGCCGCCTTTAGTGACTTATATCCGGCTGTGCTAGATAAATGCTTCCAGTTTATTTTCGCCATATAATTTTATTTGTTTTTAATCCGATCGAAAATCTCTTCTCGATGGACGGCGATCTCTTTAGGTGCGACTATTCCTACACGAACCTGACTTCCTTTCACCCCTAAAACAGTGACCACGATTTCATCACCTATCATTATCGATTCACCTGGATTGCGTGTTAATATCAACATTGTGTTTCTCCTTTGTGTGTGTATTCATATTTGATTCATTTCTTCACCACCAATACTTCATCTTGCCGCCATTATTACCGAGGCAAAAGTAATCTGCCATGCTGCGAACCAATACCCCGCGTAAGCATAATCTTCATGGTATATAAACCAAAACATGAGAAAGGTATAAAATATTAAACAGCCAACAACAGGCCAGAATTTTATTAAGAAATCATTCATGCAAACAGCCTTCCCTGCTTCTGTGCTTGTTCGATGCGTTCACATGCTATGTCGAAGTATTTAGGTTCATAATTACGTGTATATTGTGGTATAATCCCCCAATGAGAGACAATCCTATTGAAATTAAATGTAAGGGGTGCGGTAAGCCAACAATGGTTCACTCGTACAGAATTAAAAAAGGCACTGGTAAATACTGTAACCAAAAATGCTATTTGGAACACCGATGGAAGCACGATGGAAAATGTAAACAATGCGGTAAAGACTGTGAGATAAGGTTTTGTTCTGATAGATGCAGAAAAGACTATTGGAATAAAAATGGTCACAAAATACATAAGCATCCTAGAAATTGGGAACGCAAACTTACGCTGATTAAAGAGCTTGGGGGTAAGTGCGTTAATTGTGGTTTTGACGATTACCGCGCGCTTGATATAGACCATATCGACCCATCCAAGAAAATTCGTCCAAAGAAAGGTATTTACGCATGGACAAGGCGCTTCAAGGATTGGGATGCTAACAAGGGTAATCTTAGGCTGTTGTGTTCTAATTGCCATCGCCTACATACCTGGAAGCAAAGAGGTTTTGGTGTTGATTGATTGATCCGCTTCTTCAAATAACTTTCCCTGTCTCTGTGCAGCATCAATCCTCTCACACGCAATTTGGAAGTAACGATCTTCGATCTCTATGCCGATGAATTTACGTCCTAGATTCATACAAGCTACGCCTGTGGTTCCTGATCCCATGAAAGGATCTACTACAATTTCACCTTTAACACTTCCTTTATTTACCAACCATTCCATAATTCCTATTGGCTTTGGACAAGGATGATCTATATCTTCGTTTCTCCCTCTATGATTCCCTGTTGGTGAATTTGGGGTGCATCCTTTTGATATATGCGGATCTTTTCCATAATAAAATATTGGTGTCTGAGCACACATAAACCCCCATTTTCCCCTAGATGTTGCGGCCGGGTTCCACCATATTCCCATATCATCAGGTTGTGGATATTCAAACATATTTCTATTGCCTGTAGTTACTAATACCCTCTGCGCTTTTTTAATACTAATTTTAACTGCGGGAACACAGACATTTTTAATATATTCCGGAGTATCGTTAAATGTTGAATATGATTGTTGATTCTTCCTTTTTGATTCCCCTGTTTTTACTTCCCCTAGCATTACGCCATAAGGCGGATCAGTAATAACAGCATCCACCTTTTCAAGTGTTGGGAGTATTTCAAGGCAATCACCTAGATATAGGGTAGCGTTGCCTATAACCTTTTTCATATCTTTACCTTGCCGAAATGCCCGTCAAACACTTCTATAAATTTATCTACATTCTTGCCAAGATAAGTAACTACAGAGCCCTTAGTAACGCCTTTCTTTTTCGTACCGTTTGGTAAGTAGTAATTTGTTCTGGGGGATAGATAGCATTGAGGGTATTCCATTAAAGGCTGAAACCATTTTTCAGAGGTTGCAGCGTATGTAATGCAGCAGGCTTGTTTAATGGTGCGCTCGCAATAGTCATTAACTAGTCTTTCGATTGCTAACTTATTATAAGATCTGCCAAATGGGTGATTCATCCATACACGGCCATGCCAGTTAGTATTAAATGCGTCTAAGTCTTTAGTGCTATAAAACATTGCGTTAATACGTTTATTCGCTTTGTCGCTTGAGAATGGATCAAAATCTATTCCGCCCATAACTTCCCTTGCAGCATTAACGATCTCAATGGGTGATAAGTACTCAGAATTACCTGAGTCTTGATTGATTAACTGCGCATAGGTCAATCCTTTGCAGGCTGTCGGTTGCACATTAGATGCTTTCTTCATTGAACTAATCCTACAATTATCCCTTTAAAGTATTTATTAGCAGATAGAATATATACATCCCAAATACACCACCGATAAATAAATTTGGTATAAAAACCATTTCAAACGTGAGTCCAGCAATCAATTCTAAGTAAGGAATTAAAACTAATAATGTTAGTGCTACGGTTATAATTCCAAACATTTTTAATATTTTCTGTTTAGTCATCTTCTGGACTCCTCATGAAATAATCATATAAAACCTGAATTTGATTAACGCCTGGGTTTACGGTTTTAGAATTCCTTATATTCATAATGGTGTCATAAGGGATGCCTGTTTCTTTAGCTATGAAGGGTAATCTTCCCCGGTTATCTTTAAGATGGTTTCGCACTACTTCGAGCAATATTATTTTATTCATGATTATGCAGTATATAGTAGATTTAACAATAAGCAACGCCTAATTAAACTATTTATTGTCAGATTCGATTGACAAGGATGGAAATGTTGCCTAGTATTGTTCCCGAGCTAAACGAATCAATAGAGGAAATAGAATGGAGAATATGAAATGAAAGTAAACCTAGATATTGATATTGACGGATGGTGTCCAGAAGACATGGAGTTTCAAGATTTCATAAAAAGGGGTGTCATCAAAGAGCTTGCCAACTCTCTCCACGATACCCATATGCGTGATTCCATGAATTCAATTGCAAAGAGTTGTGTTGAAGAAGCAAGGTTATTAATACAGGCAACTATTAGAAATGTTTTTGATGATGGGTTGGAAGTTGATGGTGAAGAAAAAACCCAAACTATGCAACAAATGGTTAGGGACAAGTTGCAAGAATGGAGGGGCAGTAAAGAGGCTGCGCATCAGGCTTGGAACAATAACAACCGAATTGATTCATTACAATCCTTAATAATTTCAATCCTACAAAAAGAACTAAATAAAGAAACGGAAAAAATGCTTAGAGAGGTTAAAGATAACGCCATCGAGACAGCAAGGGAAAATATTGCCGCCACTCTCGCAACAAGATTATTTGATGGCAAAGATTTATTGCGGCTTGGTTAGCAACAGTCCCTCAATCAATTAAGTGGAGAAATGTAAAGATGAAAACCAATACCGCCGTAAAAGTTAATAACTTTGTAGAAGCCATGGGCGTAAGAAAGATTATGGAGGTTGCTGGCTATTTCGCCTTTACTGAAAAATGGAATGTTAATACTAACATTACGCATGTCGAATTAGCGCATAACGGCAATATTCTTAGGGTTGAAACTAGCATCGTTTGTGACTCCACCCTTATTTCTTTCGACGAGCTTTGTAGTGATAAAAGAACCATCACCTTTGACGGCAAAGAAATTGAAATATCCGAAGAAAGCTATCAATGGTTTAAAAAGCAATTAATGACCGATTAACCGTGGAGATAACCATTGAAATTTGAAATCAAACATCATTATACCGGTTCAGTTTTATTCAGCCTTGAATGTAAAAGTTTAAAAGCGTGTTTAGTTGCTGCGGTTGGCCAAGGTGCCAATCTCGAAGGTGCTAATCTCGAAGGTGCCAATCTCGGAGGTGCCTATCTCAAAGGTGCCTATCTCGGAGGTGCCTATCTCAAAGGTGCCTATCTCGGAGGTGCCTATCTCAAAGGTGCCAATCTCGAAGGTGCCTATCTCAAAGGTGCCAATCTCGAATGTGCCAATCTCAAAGGTGCCTATCTCGACTATGCCTATCCTGATGGTGCCTATCTAATAGTTGCCTATTTCGAAGCTGACTAGCTCAAAGC